>Ga0099826_10002351_pt1 | contig 12158 bp, 4 predicted proteins | sample Mtrugardesep15_FD_76830 | JGI IMG/M metagenome (GOLD analysis project Ga0099826, IMG submission 76830) | Root nodule microbial communities of legume samples collected from California, USA - M. trunc garden sep15 | ecosystem: Host-associated > Plants > Roots > Nodule | place: USA: California...
AATAATAATAATAATAATAATAATAATAATAATGTTAGCATTTTATAACATAAAAGACTAAACCGAAAAAAACAATAAAAAAATTGAATCATTATTTAAAATTAAGTTAAAGGACTGCAAGTGCAATTTTGCCTATCAAATAAATGACTTAGAGAATTGTTTTCTCTACGATATAACATTATATGCTATTCAAGAAAAATGCATTTAGTTCAATTAATAAAATAAATATTACACATCAACACTTATATTTTTATTTTTTTAAAACTCGGTATCTGAATTTAAAATTACACATATGTTCTAAAATTTTATTGTTACAGAGGAGTCGCTAAATTAATTGATGATTAAATAAATATCAGATATTAGAAGGATGTTATGGTGTACGGATGGGCAGGAGAAAAACATGTATGTGTGGACTTGATTGGAGTTTCATTACTTGTGGGATTAAAGGTCGGACTTTTACGGTAGGACAAACAACCTTAAAAATTATGACAAACAAAATGGTCAAACATGAGAAAGCGTGTTCTAGCAATCAATATATTTTTATACCATTTATTTTTGACACTTTCGACTTCCTAGCACTAGAGAATGTGCTTTTTATTCATTTGATGACTTATTAATTGATTGATGATCCATGGTTTGAAATGAGAATGGACTCTCTGAGTGCTTGAGGTTTGAGATTCATGACTTTGTAATGCTTCATCGTGTTTTAAAATCTGCTAAGAGGTTATGGGTTAAACTAAGATTAAAGGTTTTGTCACTAACAAATCATGACTATATCATTAGAGAAAATTTGGCAACAATTCAATGAAGAAATTCAATAACTAAGATCATATTAATAGTTAAGAGTTAGAATCCTTAAAAAATTCATTGTTATTCTTCTCTCATGTTATATTAATTTTTAGGTTTAAATATGATTTTCGTTCTTATAATTTGGGTCCGTTTTGGTTTTCATCCCTGAAAAAAAATTGTTTGAAAAGGTCTTTGACCCCATATTTTTGTTGATATGGCATGGGTTTCGCCACGTGGTTGTTGCTGATTGTGCAACTTTTGTCACGTGGCAGTCCACGTAATTAAAAAAAAATGTAAAATTATAAAAATCTGAAAATAAATTTAAAAATCATAAAAAAAAATCTAAAAAGACATTTCTGGAAAAAAAATCTTAATTTTTTTTTTGGAAAAGACATTTTTTCTTCGTATTTTAAAAAAAATTACATTTCAAATTTTTTGTTGAAAAAATCATTTCATTTTTTTTCGAAAAGTTATTTTCAGAAATTTCATATTTTATAATTTCAAAAAAAATTATTATTTTTTAAATTATATAATAAAAATAATTTCAGAAAATAATTTTAATAATTTTAATTTTATTTTCAGAATTTTAAAATGTTTTTTATATTTTTAAATTTTATTTTCAGATTTTAAAAACAATTTTCATAATTTCAAAAATCTTTTTTAAAATTTAAAATTATATGGCATGACACGTCAGCGCCGTGTGACAAAAGTTGCACAGTCAGCAACTGCCACATGACAAAAACCATGTCACTTCAGCGTTTTGGTGGGGCAAGAGACCTTTTTCAAACAAAAAAAAAATTGCATGGATGTTTTTCAATTTTTTCTTTTTTTGCAAAGACGAAAACCAAAACCGACCCAAATTATAGGGACGAAAATCATATTTAAACCTAATTTTTACTATCACTATTTCGTGATAAACAAAATCAATCAAAAACCTTTTTGTTCTATTTGATAGTTCAAAATGATTAATATTATAACAAAAAAATCAATCAAAAACCGTTTTATTCTATTTGATAGTTCAAAATGGTTAATATTATAACAAAAAAATTGAGTTCAACACTCAAAACTTTATCGAATATTACAGTTAACAATAAAGTACTCTAGTTGAACAATTGGGTGTAAGACCACATTGATCGTACAACCTTATAGGACTTGTCCATAATACAACAAACAATTTCATCATATCATTATTCCCTTAGCAAAGTTATCCAAATTTACCAAAAAAAAATCAATTTGAATTTCTCATGAATCTTTACCTTCACACTCAACAGTCAACACATACACAAAACATCAATTAAAAGAGGAATGCTAACAACACACATTTAAACACATTTTATTTGATTAGTTAAAACTGACATGAGTGCCACCAAATCCAGAGGAACTCATATAAATTTGATAGGACATATGTAAATTTTAACCAATCAAAAAAAGTGTGTTGAAAAATGTGTCTTGCAATATATATTGCTAGCATTTCTCAACATCGAAAGTATAGGTCAATGAAGTTTAACAAATTTCTCTTCGTATTATTTTTAGTTAAAAAAGACTAATGCTAGATATCGCGAAGTTTGTTCTCACGACAACATCCTGATAGGCATAATTGTATTGCCACAGGCTTTTATTCATGTTGTTATTGGATTTCTAAACTGTTGTATTTAGATTTCTAAATTCTAAAGAGAATATCTATCGAAGTTGTTACTAGGTTGAGTCACGACCGGGTCGCTCTCTTTAAGACATTTCGTGGCACTACCCAAATTTGTGCAACGCAGACTATCAACCACGCCGCCTCCAGGATAAAACAAGTTCAGCTACAACTGTGCGGTTAACTACTAAACTATAGAAAACCGTTCGAGATTTACACCCTCAAATATGGTACTAAAGATCACTCTTTAATATTGAAACCACTTTAATATGGTATTATTACCACTCTGTTATGGTGTTGAGACCACTCAAATATGGTGTTATCACCATTCTAACTTTAATTTCTCCAAACTATCAATATGGTACTACGGCCACTCAAATATGGTGATACCACCGTTTCAACTTTTTAATTTCTCCTCACTTAGAAAAATATTGAAAGTATATTTATATATTGTTTAATGTCATTCTTAATTATGAAGGGACATTATTGTTTCAAAAGGGACTATGATCTTAAAAGAATTCTTTTTTTCATAGGGACATACATTATCGAAAAGACTATGTTTTTAAGACCTTTCTTTATTCCGAAGAGACATTATACCGAATAGGGACTAAGATCTTAAGAACACTCTTGATTCCAAAGGGACAGAAAAAGGAGATGAGGAGAAGAATAGCTCGTCAACACAAGCTAGAGGGAGAAGAGAGAAAGAGTTCTCGACAACTCAATAGAAACTTTTTAGTGTGATTTTTGAACTAGGTGAGCTCTCCTTTTATAGGGAGAGTATGTAACTAATTTGGCGAAATTTAAGAATTAAGTAAATTTAAAAATTAAGCAACCCACATACCGTAACAAACTAATCGGATAAGTTCAAAAAGAAACAAATCCACTGACGAAGGAAAGACAGGAAATTCAGTTGGATTCTCAATCTTATCGCATCCAACATAAGCTAAAAATTATAGAAAGTGATATCCATGAATAAAAAATAATAATTACTATTATTTTCATTATTATCAGGTATTTCAAATTAAATACCACTATTTAAACACTACTAGTGTGTGTGTTTTATTTTATGTGGGACTCTCACACTCTATTTTTTCAATTCACATAACACTAGATCAAAGTTTAATTACTCGTGTTTAATCTTTCAACCTTTCAATTTCTTTCCAACTTCACACCAATGTTCCAACAATTCCTTTTCATCTACTATGTGTATTTTAAACAAGTTTAGGGTCCAACGGCTCTGTATTCTTCGCTACACATTCGGAACGTGTGCTTTCTTGATAAATAGCACTGCTGGTTTAAAAATGTTGTGATAGTATAAACCATTGATGAATGCTAGGGAGACTCTTTTTTACACTTTTTTTAACACTCACTCTCTCATTTGATTCATCAATGTAGTCTCACCACTTTTAGTGAGACCCTAAGTGTGAGACCTATCTTAATTTAAGTTAGTAAATGAATGAGTGTTATATACAATGTTGAAAAGAGAATGTTGATAACACTAATCTAATTTATATTCAGTTTTTAAGATGTGTTCAAAAACTTAATTTCAGGAATCGATGAACTTCTATTTTAGTCTTCTAATTCTTTTCCTTTGGTCGATTTATTTCTCTAAGATGATTTAATCATCCACAATTTTCTTCCAAGAATTTTAGAAGAGACAGTAAGAAGTATTGTAGAAAATAAAAACTAAAACATCAAATAGACCGAAGTAAAGGCGCAATAATATAGATCATTGAAATTTAATAAGTCTTTAACTATATTAAGACTAATCAAATGCTTAAACACTTTCTCCCAATAAATGATTTAGTCTTTAATCATCCAAATTTGAATTTGAACCTAATTAAAAACTAGTTAAATAATTTGTTTCCCATTAATGTCTCTTAGAGTTAGGGGTGGTAAAACGAGCTTGATCCGTTTAACCTGCCATTTTAGGTGAATTGAGCTGAGATTTTGAGGCCACTCCCTACGGTTGGCATGCCCAGTCTAACCCCTGAAAAATTGGGTTGTATCTTGCAGGCTCGTTAAAAAATATTTATTTAATTTTTATTGTACTAATAAATTATTAGTAACCCAATTTTTAAGATTTTTCCCCTAGAAGTAATTGGACAATTCTTTAAGGCACGAAAGAATTGGATAATTCATTATTAGACAATCATTTTTCTCTTTAGATGAGATTAGAATGGGAATAAAATGATTATGGGAAAATATAAAAATTGCTTTTTATAACGGTATTATATTATTTTTAAGGGTTAATTATGTTCGTAGTTCCAACAAAATTATAATCTTTTAAGTTTAGTCCTTTAAAAAATTTATTCATCTTTAGTCTCTATTTATATTTCACAGAGACTATTTTGGATGACCAAAAATATCCATTTTTTGTCAAAAGTATTAAAAATATGGCCTATTCTTAAAAACCACAATATTATGGAGGACTAAAATTACTATTAAAATTTTATAGGGAATAAACTTGAAAACTCGTGATTTTTCAGGAATTAAAAATATATTTAAACATTTTTTTAATAACATTTATCACAAAAAATATAAACTTGAAAAAAAATTGTTAGACAGGCCAACCCACTAATCTGCCTCTTGGCGGGGCGGGGTGTGGGTTTGAACTCACCGTTGGTCCGCCCTCCCTGTTTTTGGCAGGTTGATAACGGACCGAGTCTAAACGGGGTGGGTTGGCCCATGTCATCGGCCCTATAAAATTTTCAATCACTACTTTTGGTCCCTATTTTAAAGTTAATTTTTGTATATTTTTAATGAAATTGTGCAGAAATGTGTAGAATATTGTAAAAATCTCTCCAAAACAAAAAAGAACTTTTTAACAAAAGATAAATTAAATATGAATTTTTAAAAGCCAAAAATATAAAATTCATATTTATGTTTTGTTAAAAAATTCTATTATTTTTTTGGAGAGATTCTTATAATATTATAATTTTTTCTACAAAATTTTATTCAAAAATATGAATTCTACATATGAGTTTACTTTAAAGAAGGGACCAAAAGTGAAGATTAAAAACTTGTGGAGGACTAAAAGTTGAAGAAATTTTTTAAAGGGATTAAAACAAAAAATTGACATATTTATAGTGACAAAAAACATATTTAACCCAAAGTAAAAATAAGTGAAAATGAACACATAACACCTCAAAAAAATATTTTGAAAACATTTTAAATAAAATCTTTTAAAAGAAAGGTTTAATATTGCATGATTTTAACATAAAGGACACAAACAAAGAAACAAAAGTTTTTCAAAAATGGAATGAACTAATGTGTGTTCAGATATTGTGCATATTCATAATTTTCCTCAAATGGAATGAACTAATGTGTGTTCAGACATTGTGTATATTCATAATTTTCCTCCAGAAGTCTTTGTTCCACTAAAAGTTTCATAGTCTTCTTAACAACTACCAACACCATAGATAATGCCGGAAATGATGTGTTATTTACCACTACTAAGCTTGATTTAGTGCCCCCTTTAGTCTTGAATTTGTTATGTTTTAGCGTTATTTGGGTAATTTAGTATATTATGTTGTTTTAGAAGTAAAAGTAGTATTGCTCAAAAAAAAAGAAGTAAAAGTAGTAATTAGGTGCTTTTGGAAGGAATTATGTGTGGTCTGTTGATTATTTGTAGTTGTAAATTCAATTAGGAAAATATAGGAAATTTGCTACATAAAATGATGCATAAATTGTTATAGTAACGTGTGAGACAACAAACTGCACATCTTATAATGGGTTCAACGTATGACAACCTTATCCTAAGAGCACATGTAAAGTAAGAGATCACTACACAAGAACATTTAAAAGGAATATTCTATTTGTCAACCTTATCTTATCCTGAGAGCATATGGGACACCTCGCTTTTTCCCGCTATTTCTTTGTTAGTTAATGATAAAAGTTTTAGTGTTAGTCAAGGATCACTAAATACAAATTATAGCATATCATTAATAATAATAGAAGGAATAAGAAACTGTGTACCTTTAGGTTTAGGTTGACGAAGGAATCAAAGACAATCGTCAACAAGTATGAGAAGAATAACTACACTCATCACCGTTTAGGTTTAAAGTTTCACAGTATCAGTCAGAATGCTTAACCGTCTGATGGGATGACGTTTAAATAACTAGACCTCTCATTGAGCTTAGCTAAATGGTTTAATTCATTACGGTCTATTTAGAAAGAATAGCCCAATCACAAATATCCATCAACTAATCAATGCTTAACACAATAAACCATAATTTATATTATAAAATTAACTTAAAATAATTTATTATTGTCAATCCATAATTGATTAATTAAATAATTAATCCAACAGTTAAAAGGATAAAATGTGACACAGAGAAGAGAGAAAAGGCCCAAAAGATACCAATTAAGGACAACTTCTTCACTACGCAAGATGAAGGTTATTTTGGACTTAATTTGCATGCTTCTACCTCCCTCCACTCCCTACCACATACTCACTGTCCATCCCATTTCCTTCCATTGAAGACCAATGAAGCATATATTTGGGAAAAAAAAACACCAGCAGCTCGTGACAACTCTGCATCATTCTGAATATGTTTGTAATCTTTATTATTTTATATTTGATTTTGTTTTCTTCGTTAAACTATAATATCGGCATGTTCTTACCATACTTCTATGTTACCATGTTTTTGTTGAAGTTTACCATGAGCTAAACACCTTTTTGGTTGGGAAATAAAATGTTATTTTAAGTGCAATCTTGGATCATTGATATGTTGTTGTGAGAGTAATTTTAGCCCAAGTTACTTTAATGTTATCTCAAGTGAGTAGGGTAATTAACTATTCACTTTATCAATTTTTAATTATATTCAAAGAGACAATAATGTTAAGTGTATAAAGTGAATGTTAAATGTTTAGACATAAACACCTAGGCTCATAGTGTATAAAACATCACGATTTATGTACATAATGATCTACTAACTCTCAAATGAAAGGTATGTTTAAAAGCTTTTCATCTTATATTCTTGGCTTTTCTTGATAATAAGTTATGTGTCATGTTTTTTTCTTTTATCTCTTTGATTTTTTTTCTCTCTTCCGCATATGTTCAATCAAAACCATCTCACGAGGACTAAAGTCATCAAATCTTCTTTGGTTCCGACTTAGTCATTCTTCGTATGAATGATTTCCAATCAACTTCATATGTTTAAACAAAGTGTTTTTTTTTATAAAGTATGAGAAATGACCATTAAGAATATAGTCGTTAGAGATTTTTGTTGAACATGGTTAAGTCGTACACCTAGTTGTTCATAACAGTGTTACCCAAATACTTTGCAAGCAGTGTTCGTAGACATAAGAGAACATAGAGATATAACTTTAGATCATGATTGATTGACAACGTAAAAAGTCACAACTCTTAACAATATATGATTTTTTTTGGAGAGAATATATGAATTAAATTCATGAAAATAAATTTAGATTTAATTCATGTTTAAAAAAAAAAAAGAGCACATGCGTTATCAATGTAAACTACCTTTATATAAATTTTCAATAAGAATAAAGTATTTGATTATTATTTTTAGTTGATTGTTTCAAAAAAATAAAAAATATTTAGTTGATAGTACACAACTATTTTTAAAAGAAATTTTTTATTTAACCATCAACAAAAGATAAATAGAATTACTCATATCAGTTAACACTATTTTTAAAACATTGTTATAAATCTATAATAGTATAGATTTACAATATAATTGTTTTTTTTTTGTATATAGATGAAATGACAAAACCATTATAAACTCACACACATAAGTGGAGGTACCGGGGTTCGAACCTCGGTCATGACATTCGACCTAACAATTTCGATATTTTGCTAGTTGAACTAGGATTTTTGGATAGATATAATTGTTCCTATACACTATAATTGTTCCTATTTAAAGTAAAACTATATTTGCTAAAACAAAAAAAAGTAAAACTATTTTACATCCTCAGTAAAATAAAAGAGACAAAGTTGGCCAACTTGTCAAACTACATGAAAAGAGAGAGGGAAAACTGAAATTTTTTCAATAAAAAGGAGGGGAAGACCTTTGATGAGAGTCAAATAAATAATAAATAAATATATAAAACAAAATAAAAAAATAAAACAAAATAAGAAAAAAGAAAAAGAAGAAACAAAGAAAGAAGAAGAACACTGTTAGCAGAGATCGAGCTTCCACATGAAGAACCAAAGACCAAACTGAGTTTCCAGATTTCTATGCAAATTCTTCAACTTCACTCTCTTCTTACTTCAATCAATGTATACTTCTAACTCTTCATTTCGTTGAATTTTCAAAGTTTTCTTATTTTTATTTTTCTTAAAAATTTGATTTTTTTTAATATATGTATGTTTTTGCTTGCTTAATTTTGTTGAATTCAGTGATCTCTTCATTATTCAAAGTTTGATGCTTTTGGGGTTTCATGAAGCAATGAGGTTTTTCAGATTGGTGCAAGTGATGTAATTAGCGCAACCATGGTTTTTCAGACCCTTTTGTTTGGTTTTTCAAACTTAGGGTTTTGATTTACCGTAAAGTTTGTTGAATTGGGTTTGAATTAAGTAATTTGGGCTTCTGGGTCAGTGTGATTTTTCAGTGGTTTGATCTCTAGGGTTTTGGGTTTGGGAAAATTGAGATTTGGTTTTGCATTTTTGGGTTGTTGATTTGTGAATTTTGGGCAAAAGGGTTACTGAATTCATGTTCAAAATTGGTTATTTAAATGATGTGTGAAGATAGATATAACAGTAATTTGGCTCAAATTGAGGTAACTGGTGGGTGGGTTGTTTTCTGATTTTGTTGGATGGTGTATGAATCTGTTTGTTGAGAAATGTTACCTCAACAGAGCTCAAGAATCAATTTGGTTGAGTTGAAAGTACAGATTGTAAAGAGGATTGGAGTGGAGAAGTCGAAGCGGTACTTTTATTACCTGAATAGGTTTTTGAGTCATAAGTTGAGTAAGAATGAGTTTGATAAGTTATGTTTTCGGGTTCTCGGTAGGGAGAATCTTCCGTTGCACAATCATTTTATAAAGTCGATTTTCAAGAATGCCTGTCAAGCCAAGACTCCGCCACTAGTTCAGCCGTCGGGAGCTTCGAAATCAGGAGCACGGGTTACTAATTTTTCTCCTGGTGTGGAAGATGGACATGAACGGAGTGTTGCTAATGGAAACTCACAAAATCATAATGTTTCTGTTTGGTCAAATGGGGTTTTGCCGGTGTCCCCGCGTAAATTACGGTCTGGGATACGTGATCGGAAGATTAAAGATAGACCGAGTCCCCTTGGACCAAATGGGAAAGTTGATTCAGTTGCTCATCATTCCATGGCTTCAGAAGACAGTGGTAGTAAGGTTGACATGGAGAATGGAACTCTTACTCCGTGTGATTATCAGCGACGAACACAGCATCTTCAAGCAGTTGCTGGGCTACCTAAGAATGCTATGGGGGATGCTATTCTGGGATTAGCCGAAAAACCAAGAACACATGTCAACGGGCTAACTCAAATATCGACTGTGGAAGATGGAGAGGAGGTGGAGCAACTAAACCGCCTCAGTTTTAACAGAAATCCTTTAATAGCACCACTTGGGATCCCTTACTGCTCTGCAAGTGTGGGTGGGGCCCGCAAAGCCTTGCCGGTGAATAGCACGGGTGATTTTGTTAGTTGTTGTGATAGTGGTAGGTTATCTGATACAGATACGTTAAGAAGGCGCATGGAGCAGATTGCAATGGTACAGGGTCTTGAAGGCGTTTCTCCGGAATGTGCAAGTGTGTTGAATAGCGTGTTGGATGTATACTTGAAACGGTTGATCAAGTCTAGTGTTGATTTAGTGGGAGCTAGATCTGCAAATGAGCCGACAAAGCTCCCTATCTCAAAGCAGCAGGTTCAGGGGATGCTCATAAATGGCATGTTGCCAAATAATCATTTACATGTGCATAATACTGGTAGGATGGCTGAACCTGAGCTTGAACACAGACCCCAGTTTTCGGTATCTTTGCATGATTTTAAAGTTGCGTTGGAGCTAAATCCCCAGCAACTTGGAGAAGATTGGCCACGACAGTTGGAGAAAATTTCTATGCAATCCTTTGAGGAATAACACATCAATAAAGTTTTTTTTTTCTTTTACTTAAGCAAAGGTTGGGTCCGGCTCTTCTGGTTCTGATAGCTCAGCGATAGTTGTGGTGATTATTGCTGTACTTTGCACTGTTTATATTGCCATGATGAATCAGAAGACTCCCAAATGGGGATTTTTAGCCCTTCCAAAATCAAATGCTGGTTTCGAGCTTCAAAATGTTTTATCTCTGCCATGTGGAGGAGCTGGGATGGATCGGCAATATATTTGACTGCAACCAAGGGAGTTGTGATTTGAAGCCCAGGATTGGTTGCACTGTTGTAAGTTTAGCATCGATACTGGTTGGTTTTGCGATTGCAAAAGATCTGATAACTTTTGATTGCTTTACAGCCAATTAGGAGACTTGGAAAAAGTTTTGCAGGATTGGGGTCAAGGAACTGTGACATGTATAAGAGCTGAAGGGTTGCTCTGTATGTAATTCTAGAGTATGATGATTGATTGAAATTCAATATTAATAACATGTCAAGATCTATTGAAGTTTCCTTGATGTTTCAGTTTTATAGTTGAACTTTGTGGAGGCAAATTTGACCAATATCTGAATTAGATTTTTATTTTCTACTTTATTCATCATGTAGATCTGTAAGTTACATGTCTCTTTCAGTTCATATCACTTTTGGTGACAATAAATTAATTTCTGATTATATGCTGTACTTTTAAATTTCAACATCAATGAATATTGCAATATCTTACTTTTTCAGATTTCATTTGGTTTATAACTTGTGGTATATGTTGTCATCAGGAAAAGCTTTACTGCTTTTAAAACAAGAGTGAGATTAATGTGGAAATTTTAATATGACAACTTGGTGGGGACTTTTGATGCCTATATCCAATTTGGTTCCTACAAGTATATTCTGTTTGATTCTGACATAAATCTTAAGATATGTAAAACAACAGTATTCCTGTGAATATGGTGAACTGGTAAGTTACTTGTAACAGTAGCCTGATATTTTCGACTTGTTACATAGAGTCATTTTACAAAGAAAAGATCAAGCAATCATCGATCAATCACGAGGCTCTTTCAGACAATAGTTTCACGTCTGTTTTGACTTTTTAACCTTGATTTTACCATTTGTCTTGGTTTTTTACTGTGGTTACAACGTACAACAAAGAAACTCTGCAATTTACAGAGAGATATGGAGAGAATTCTTAAAGCCGTGTATGCCGAGTTTCCTGATTGATGATATACAAAAGCTGAATATGTTGGAGCTGCAGCATATAAAAGGGGTGAAAGTTAAGATGGTGAATTGTTACAACTGTTTAAATGGAATTAAAATTGAAGTTTTGAAGGTTCTTTAAGTAAGGAATAGAAGTTTTGAAGGAGTACTCATGGTGGAAGCTATGAGTTTTTTTATTCTTTAAGTGCGTGATATATTTGGTACTTGAAAATAAGAGAAATACTTATGATAATTTTTTCTCTCTTCTCGTTCTGATTGGTCACAAATATCTGACGTAAGCTTGATAGATTAGATTCCACGTTGACTTAGTCTGTTTGTTGGGAAACAGGTTTTGTTAGTTAGTTGCAGGCAGGCAGAGTTGGTAGCACATCTTCCCAAAGCTTGATTCATGTGCCTGCCTACAAATGTGCTTTTCTTGTATTGTGTTTAAAAGATGTGTCAATTGT
>Ga0099826_10002352_pt1 | contig 12152 bp, 6 predicted proteins | sample Mtrugardesep15_FD_76830 | JGI IMG/M metagenome (GOLD analysis project Ga0099826, IMG submission 76830) | Root nodule microbial communities of legume samples collected from California, USA - M. trunc garden sep15 | ecosystem: Host-associated > Plants > Roots > Nodule | place: USA: California...
CTCCTACCATGGATTCCGGATTTAAAGCGCGCATGAAACTGTCAAATTTCCACTCACTAATACGTATGTACTACTCCCTCCATTCTTTTTTAAGTGTCTTTTTAGGGTGAATTTTTCGTTCTTATTTAACTGTCCTTTTGGTATTTTAAGGGTATGTTTTGTCAATTATACCCTTTGTCAATTATTCTTATATTTTTCAATAAAACTAATGAATATTATATATTTGGAAAACTAAAGTTTGCTTTTTTAAACAAAGTTTGTTGGTTTTGTTTTGAAACAAAATTTGTTTCTTGTTATCTTTAAATTTAAACAAATTTTTTGTTACCTATGATAATAGTTTTATGAAGAGTTAAAATTCTATAAATAACATGAGTAGTAATTTTTAAAAATTTCACGAGATATGCACAATATTTAGAATCTTAAAACAAAAATAGGGGTTCGAATCTCAAACACCTCATATAATCACTTTAGGAGGTGAATTTCTAGCCAATAATCTACTTGAGAAAAAAAAAATGTTGATAATTTTTTTGGTGAATGGATAAAATGATAATAATCATGTTATAAACTCACACTCACAAGTGGAGAAGTCGGGGGCCGGGGCACCCCGATTACAGTGCCCGACATGACAATTTCAACAATTTTGTCCGTTGAACTAAAAATAATGAAAAAATTTAGTAAAAATATTTTATTTGTAGAAGTCAAACTTTTTCTTTTTAATAAATTATAGGACTCAAACCTATTTCCTTTAAAATGGAAAATGCGCTTTAATAAAATAAAATTTTCAAAATGATATGGATATCTCTCTCGTTACAGAACTTCCAAAGGCAACAATAGAATTCTTGACAAGGGAATTGAGTTTGATCAAGTTGATAGAGAAAGAGACTGGTTAGTTAGTTAGTTAAAATTATGCATCATCCATGCATCTAACCTCCAACTATCCTTAAATCAATTTATTAAGTTTATTTTAGTACTATTATACTCAATTCCTAACTATTCAATTGAGATAAATAATGCTTATAAAATCAAGTGAGAGAAATATCAATGTTCTTTGATAAGTGGTGGAGGTAGCTTAATTTTTACGGTTAAACATATTTTTCGTCCTACAAATTGGGAACTTTTTAAGTTTTTTTTTTTCCTTTTTAATTTTTATTGTTATTTTAGTTCCAGTTTTTTAAAATTGAACTTTTTGATCCCCTAATTTTATATTTGTGGCAATTTTGGTTTCAACTCATTTTTTTGTCCAAAAAAGTGTGACCTCCGGTGCCTAAAAAGATAAATTTCGGTCTCAAAAATAATATTTTATCTTTACATTCAAAAACACAATAGGTTTGGCGTCAAAGGTCATCATTTTTAGGCAAAAAAACATGGATTGTAACCAATATTAAAATAGATGAACTAACATGTTTGATATTAAAAAGGGTGACTATTTTTGTGAATTGGATAAAATAGGAGGATGAAAGTGTCATTGAACCTATAAGTTTAATCACATATAATTTTTTCATTGAAAAAGTCACAAAACATTTATTTCCTTATACAAATCAAGTATAAGAAACTAAATCAATTAAAAAAACAATTTTAAAAACTACTAAAAAAAGGTTTGTTATTTGTTTCTGTGAGATAGTCTATCAAACATTTGTCCCTGTGAGCTTAATTTAGTTGCTAAAGACAATACATAATATATGTAAAGTTTGAAGTTTGAACCCCGAACACCACCAAAAATAAATTGTCTATCAAACATTTGGTTTTTTACGCTTCTTGTCGGTGTTGGTTAGGTTTAATATTAATATTGAGGTTGGCCTAAACTTAACTTGAGACAAGTCATTCTTTAGAATCATTGTCCTTCAACTCAAAGGTAGACAATTCAAACATTCTTATACCTAACAAAAATTAAATTTTGTTTCTATAATGTTTATTCTTAGGCGTCACCCATCTTTAGGTTTATTATAAAATGTTTAACGTATAAACTTAAGAATTTAATTAGTATAGTATACACTTAATATACAAATATTTCACATCTATTAATGAATATGAAAACAAATAAGATTATATATTTATTAATTGACATGATAACACATTTTTAAATGCATGCATGAAATAATTGTACATTGACTTAATATATTAATCAAACTTTAAACTTAATTGATGCTTCCCTCCGTTCAACAATATAAATCATTCTAGTAGAAAAAAAAATTCTTTTATATATTGTTTTAAAATATCAATAAGATATTAATTTTGTTATTGATATTTAGACAAATTATTTATTACTCTCTTTTGTCAATTATGAACTTTTTCTTTCACACACCACTCATAGAAACAAATTTTGTAAATGCTAAAGAATGTAATTACCCCACGAGCATTGGTTAAAGAAATAAATATAAACATATTATATTGAAAGTGGTAAATTCAAGATTTTAAATGTTTAAAAATCTTTGTTTTTAATACAAAACTACTACTTTTAGTTTTCTTAACTAATATTCCTAAAACATTTGTTAGCATGATCTTTTGTAAAAATAAGTTAGGGATTTAACTATAGACCTAATCCTCCAACTGCTCATTTTAACTTAATTTTTGTCGAAATTTTCCTTGAAAAGACAAAGGATATTTCGGGCTAAAAGACATGTGAAAATGGAATCTTAGGTCAAAATTGAGGTATGACATATGACAATCCAAGATACTTTCTCATGCTTAAAACCGCACGCACTCCTAGAATACATGTGATAAGCTCTTGAAGTGAATGGTCCTCATGTTTTTTCTATTTCATAAACTATTTCAAACTCAAACTTTGATTATTATTTTTTTTTTTTACAATTTTTTTGAATTTCTAGTATATTTATAGAACACTAATTAATGGCTTTTATTCTATTACTTATGGAACATAATATAACACATGTAGAAGGTAATTTGTGGATGTGGATGGAAGAAGTTTTTGTTTTCTTTGACAATGCAATTTAACTTGTACGGCTACAAAAAATTTTCTTGTTGGTCAAGTAGTCTAGTGGCTAGAGAAATTCACCTTTAAGATGAATAAGTGGGGTGTTTGGGGTTTGAACCCCGGCCCCTGCACAAATTATGCATTATCCTTTACCAAATGAGCTAACCTTACAGAGACACGACTACAATTTATCTTCAATGAAAATAGCTCGTTTAAAATTTTAAGAGCTAGATTTTTAGTTCTCATGATTGTACACTCAGTCAATTTGAAACTACTAACTCCGTTCGTTTTGAGTTGTTACTTTTTGACATTTTATACAAATCAAGATAATTAATAAATATTATTACATTTGATACAATAATTTATCTTTTTCTTATAATATTGTTATTCATTTAATATCACATTTTATATACGATCTCCATTGAAAAAGCTTCCTATGGCATCCGAAAAAGCTCTCCATTGAAAGAGATTATGGATCAATATTGTTTTGATGTTAGTGGAGTTGGTTTTTTTTTTAGGTTTGTGTTTGCTGACATCTCTTCATTATTATTTAATTTCAATATTAGTTAATGCTTGGTTTACTGCATATTTTATTTGTTGCAGCTGGGAATCAAGGATGGCGATGAAATACTTACAATGCTTCATATGAGAATGGGACGTGCTTAGTGTTTATAATAAAATTATGCTTGCCATGCTTCATTGTAGATGGAATTAGTTTGATCTTGAGATAGGCTAATTAATGCATAATATGTACCTTCTATTTTTTAATAGTGTTGTGCGATCGTTGTAGTTGAACTTTGCACTTTCTTATCTTTAGTTTATTGTATAAATTATGAATGGTTTATCATATTTCTATACTCTCTCCGTCCTCAATTTATAAGGAAAAAAACACACTTTTTTCCCTAAATTTTAAGAAAAAATACCCACTTTTAACCTATTTAATTCTATTTTTCCAAAAATAACCCATGCTTTTATTAAATTTTTCCACATGTTTACGCATTTTCGATGAATCATCCATGTGTGATGTGTTTATTTAGTTCCAAGAACTCTACATAAATTATCCATCGTTATCCGCTTGGTGGCAAATAGTGTACAAATCCCAAAATCTAGGAGTGGTGGTGGTTCAATGGTCATTAATTGGTGAATATTTATTTTTTCCTTCCTCTCCATGATGTTTGCTACAAAAATAGTACAGTGATAGAAACAAAATTGTATTATCCAGCTTGCAACGACGTTCGCACGGTACTATTAATTACTCCAAAACTCTGCATGAATATATTCTTAAATCAAAGATCACAATGTAGGTGTATCTCTTAAGATTAGTGTATAACAATCAACTAGTTGAAGTTTGTTTAAACTTTAAAGTAGACGTTAACATTAAACTCAAGCATATCAATTATCAAATGAACAATTAGTGGAGGGAGTTAGTTTGAATAAACTTCTCTCTAAACACTTAAGAAAAATTTGTATACCATTTCCTTATTACTTGATTTAAAAAAAAAAAAAAAAACTAATGATAAAACAGTAATAGAATCGTGGATATACCGATCCCCACAATGCAGGTGCAAATAGTTCCTTCAAATTGATTTGTCGCCTAATATTTTTAGATGTTTCATAATGTTTGCCTTTTCTAGTACATATTTAAAGTAATCAAACATTTTCTATTTATTAATTAAACAAGTTATGTATGTACTCCCTTTGAAGTAATCCATCCATTTCCTAGGCAATTATCTGATAAAAATGGACCACATGTCATTATCTTTGTACAAGAGAGAGACGTGCCTGTCATTATCTTTGGTACAAGACAAGAGACCTGTCATTATCTATGGTACAAGACAATTCCACCACACCACCCCCTGAAAAATCCAAACTTGGCATATTACACATTTAACTCATCATCATAAACCTAAACCATCAGTACTATCCCTCCACTCCACTCCACTCTCCACACCACCACAATCCATGTTTTGCGTTGATTCTACAGCTAGCGGCAATGGTTACCCCCTCTATAAAAGCAGGGTTTTACCATCCCACATTCACAATACAAACAGTGCCCAGCTCCCATCACACAAACAAAACACAAAAAACAAACAACAATTCATCATCATGGGAAACACAAATTCAACCCAACATCAAATTCCTACTGTTCAGATTTTTGAAGACATCAACGTCGAGAACAGAGAGCGGTTCCAAATCATGGAATCGAGATTGATTGTTGGGTTCGGAGCTTGTTCTGCTCCCAGATTGACAAAGTGGCTGGTTTTACCTGGCTTATCCCATTTATCATTGTCGTTGCCTTTAGAAGCAGCGATCTTGTTCAGCAACTCGATTCCATCAAAGAATGATTTACCTGTGCTGCCACAAACGACGACGATGCCGTCTAGTCACCGCCGCCACCACAACCGATGACCTCCGCCGTCGCCACCACCTCTTCCAACAACCATTGTTATTAAGTTTTTTCCATGTAACTTCTTCAATATTTCAAGGACCGTAGGTCCATCCATCCATTCCTTTTGATTTTCTGTTTTGTGAGTTTAGGATTTCTGTTTTTAGTATTGATGTAGTTAAAGGGCTTTAAGTCCATGTTTAATCTAATGAAGTTTTCGGTTGTGGTGAAATACTTGTTTATACCTTTCTTTCTTTTATTGTTTATATAATATTGATGTAGTTAAAGGGCTTTTAAGTCCATGTTTAATCTAATGAAGTTTTCGGTTGTGGTGAAATACTTGTTTATGCCTTTCTTTCTTATATTGTTTATATAATAATCACTTTGTAATGAATGGTCCCCACTGGATAAAAACCAATTTATCACATATGAAATTTTTTCAAAAAACAATTATTAATAAGTCATTCGTCAGTATCAACACCGTGATTTGGTTTTCAATCGACCAACATGCAGAAACACTAATAAATGAAAAGGCTCTATCAAAATTTCTCCTTGTTTAGATCTATTCCATTCCATATGGATCTACAAAATCAAGGTATGTTTCTCTCCTAAGGTCCCTGTCTAGATTCTGTCCTTGAGTGAGAGTTTTTTGGTTCGATTGGTTGTCCTCAGTTTGATTGATTTTTTGGGTGTCTTCTATGGTCTAGTGTGTGTGTTTTCATCTCATTATTGTACCAAGATGTATGAAATATATAGTAGGATGGGTCACTTAATTCATGCTTATTTGCTTCTGATTTTCCCTTGATACAATAATATATGGATATAAAAGTCAAATTGGCTTTGGCGGTGGATCTTTTGGGAATACTTTCTAAGTCTTAATGCTACCGTGAAGATTATATGATTTTGCAAAAAATCAATTATGGGGTAATCAATGTCTGGATTCCATGAGGTCTTACAATTTAATGTATGGTTGGTATTTGTTTGTTTGGGGCTATGTTCAGATAATTCCAGAGGGAATCAAAATCGGATTTCATGGGATGTGTGTCAGTATGTTAAAATGTCTTTCTATGACACATTTAATTTTTTTTGAAGGAGATGATAATGAAAGAAGATTTTATGGGATGCTATGTCTACGATCAGCTGCTATATAATGAGAAGTTCAATGGTAGGAATATAGAATTAATGGAATATTCTTCTTATGGGATTTTCCATAAAAGTTGTGATTTGTTCTGGTTATGGGAAAACAACTTATAGCTTCAAGATAGCTTATGAAAACAACTTATAGCTTATACAAAAAATATGAACTTTATTTTATATTTTGCTATACAAATGGCTTTTACATAAGTGTTTATCATGATAAGTGTTTGTGCTATAAGATGCAAATATAGTTGTTTATCCAAACAGGGCCTTATTGATGTTGAAGAAATAATTTTTAAATTTTAGTTGCAATTTGAAAATTTGAAGATTTCTAATTTGTTGAATTCACAGTATATTTCTCATGTATATATATTTTTTTCTTTCAATTTTGGTAGTCAGTACATTGGATTGTTGTGCATAGAGCAATAATGGCTATAAAAGATTTGGATGGGATGCTTTCTTCCTTGGATCCTGAATACTATGATATCCTACCGAAGTAAGTGCTGAAATATCTGTTTGAGCTCATTTTTACATGTGTGTTTTCTTATTTTTTCCAGATACAAATTTGCTAGGATGATGGTAAAGTTCTGATAATTTGAGGTTTATAGTTAGTGATCATTACTTGGATTCCCTACATTCAATCTATAGAAACTTAAGGCACATGCATCATCAACTTTTCCTTTCCTATCTTGACATGCATTTAGCTATTGAATTTTCAATTGGGAAGAACAACTTTAAACAATTTTGATGAGCTTATGAGAATGCAAAAACTGTTTGTCTAGCTTTTGCCATTTCATTCATTAGGTGGATAGAGCTGTGTTATACGTAATTGCAAACTTGGACCTCCTGGCATGCTTTGTGATGCACTGAAACAACTACACCTAGAAATTGGAATATGGAACTTTATTATTTAAGATGAATAATTTGTATTTATATTTTGCCTGCTAGTTGTGAAACGAGATGCAAATTATATTTTGCTTACGTATTTTATTCACATGAAGCCGTATACCAAGTCGCTGGTCTCCACACTAAGAGTTACTAGGCATCTCTCATGTGTGTGACAACCACATAATTCCTTAAGAAGTGTCTCAATCTCAGATCTGAAATATTTATTCCACAAATCTAATATATTTTACCGTCCTTTTGTTTTTGGAACCTTTATAACTAGTAGAAGAAACAACACTATAGGTCATATCCTGCAATCTCCAAACAACTTACTATAAAATTGCCTTGTTCTCTCAACACAAAAAAGCGGTGGCTGTTTGCTGCAGGATATTTGAAGTGTACAGTAAAATAATACAGAGAAAATGCTTTTCAATGTGGCATTCGCATTTTCCAACCCAATACAGAGAAAATGCCCAAACCACCTAGGAACACTCTCTCCAACTCTCACTTTTTTATTGGGTGAAATCAATGTGGATCCTACACTTTAGAAATGGGTCCCACATAAAGTGGTGGGACCCACATGGATTCCACCAATAAAATGAGTGAGTGTTACTATGTTAGAGAGAGTGTTGAAAAGAGAGTGTTCCTAGCACACTACTTAAATTTCTCGAAGGTGACTTCTTTCCTAATAACTTTGGACTCTTTGGGTCGTGATTCTTACTTAATTGCTTCCCATTTATGCCCAGTTCACAAATTTGGTTGCTTAAAAAATGAACAAATACTCTATTCATTATATATCCTGTGGCCTACACAATGGTCTTACACTGTAAAAAGGACAGACCTTGCTTTCTTGTGTTATTTTGCCTTGATAGAGAAAATACTTCCCAAGTGGCGATGCTTAAATTTTGCGAAGGAGAAATCTTACCTGATAACTCCAAACTGTTTGCTGCATTATTTGCATGACATATATACGTGTGCATGTCTTCTCCCAGTGTGTTTTTCATGTTCCAAGGGAGAATGTAAAGAGGAGTCTTACTTGGTTAGAAACATCTAAAAAGATAAAAGAAATAATCTTTTGTTATTGGTGCCACTCTCAAGACTTGTGCTGAGTGTTGAGAAGATAGAATAAATAAGATAATGGTTTAAACCATTACAAATTCGAATTATTTTCTAGAATGCATAATTATCCCTACTTATAAGATACATGCATATATTAGACTGCAGATATTAATAATGGGTCACACTGAAGATTTTTACAAGCATAGTAATAAATTACTATTCCACTGGATAGATATAATGAGTCTTCACAATTAGACTCATTCCGTGGAACTCTGCATATTCTAAGCTAGAGGAACATGTTTTGCACTCTAGTACATGAGCAAAACAATTGATACAAATACAATTACTTTTGCATTCTAGATTCTTTACTCTTAACACCTAATACATGTTTTATCTTCTTATTCTTACGTATTTCCTCTCAATTTAAAAAATATTAAAAAAGTTATACTAGTAGTATAAATTAGTTTAAGTAAAGACATTCATTATTACACATATTTACATTCTATTTGTGTGCGAGTGCGATCCAGTACTTCTCACTGTCAGAAGAACACTTTTTTCTCTAAAACCCTAAACCCCCAAAACCTCTCAACACATTCTCTTCGCGCGCAATGCGTAAACCCTAATCGCGATTCCAACCAAAATGGAGAAGAAGAACATGGCGTTGATTTTGCTGATTTTTGCGATTACTGCGTTTGTTGAATGCATTGCTGCTTCTTCACCACCGCATGCTTCTTCTGGTCCTCACATCACTGATGTTAATCTTCTTTTACCGCCGAAAATGACTTTTCCTGTTCAATATCAACTTCAAGGAAGTAAATTAGTTTAAGTAAAGACATTCATTATTACACATATTTACATTCTATTTGTGTGCGAGTGCGATCCAGTACTTTTCACTGTCAGAAGAACACTTTTTTCTCTAAAACCCTAAACCCCCAAAACCTCTCAACACATTCTCTTCGCGCACAATGTGTAAACCCTAATCGCGATTCCAACCAAAATGGAGAAGAAGAAGAAGAACAACATGGCGTTGATTTTGCTGATTTTTGCGATTACTGCGTTTGTTGAATGCATTGCTGCTTCTTCACCACCGCATGCTTCTTCTGGTCCTCACGTCACTGATGTTAATCTTCTTTTACCGCCGAAAATGACTTTTCCTGTTCAATATCGACTTCAAGGAAGTGACGGTTGCTTCAAATGGTTCATTTCTATTTCTATTTCAAATTTTTGTTTTCTCGTAATTCACTAAGAATTTGTAGATAGATTCAGTGTTTTTCCGATTTGAATGCAATGAAGTATGAATCACTATGCTCAACACGACACTGACACGTAGACACCTAGAAAATTGAAGTGATTGAGGCTCTATTTGCTAAAACATAATGGATAGCTTATAAGCTAGCTTGGATGTGCTTACAACAGATAAGCTAGCGGATTAAGTGTATAGTGTTTGGTAGATTTGTCTATAATAAATAACATAATATTTTTACTTAATATTTAATTTTCTTAGAATTAGATATAAAGGGTAAAATTGAGAAGAAAATGATAAGCTAAAATGCTACTTGAAGTGGTTTATAAAAAAAACGCTATAAGCTAGTAAAAAAAGTTGCAAGACCGTGAGAATACTGAACAGGTCTATTTTAGTCATGTGAGCTTATAAGCTATAATTTATTTGCTATAGGTTCAAATATTTGTCTTGCCAAACAAAGCCTGAATGTAGGCACATGTGTCATTGTCGAGTTAGACACGAGACACCTTGAATATGAAGTGCCAATGCTATACAGTGCATGAATGATACAGGTCTATCTATAGTTTGCTTTTTTTTATTCACTAGTAAAATGAAAGCATGGGGAAATTTAAATGTGTTTGTGTAAGTGTATTACTAATAATGGTTTCTGAATGAACTTGATTTTGTTGTAACATTTTTCTTAATGACACATAGACATTACTAATTTGAGAAAATTGAAGTGATTGAAAGTTGGCACATGTGATTGTCGTGTCGGACACCAAACACCTTCAATTAAGTGTTAGTGCTACATAGTGCATGAATGATATAAGTCTATCTATATAGTTACTTTTTTTTTTCACTTAGTAAAATGAAAGCATGAAGACGTTAAAATGTGTGTTTGAGTAAGTATATTACTAAAAATGGTTTATGAATGAAGTTCATTTTGTTTTAAATTTTTTATTTGATTAAAATTAAAATTGTGTTTGCAGTTTTTTTATTCCCGCATTAAAACTAGATATAAATTTTTCGACCTAATGCACAAGTATTTTTTATCATTCTTTGGTTATACTGAGATTTAGAGACAAAATCGGTTTTAATCTAAGAAATTAAAATCGTCCTATTACATTAAACAGGGTTTTCTTGAATCAAACTTGATTTTGAAGGTTGCAGATTGCTTTTTTAAGCATGGTAGCTGTACATTGTTTATCATATCATGAGCAATTAATTACTTGAGGATGTTTTCGGTGGTGGGTCCCTTTTGATTTTTGAATTATGAGAGCTGTATAATGTTTATAAATAAAGAACAAAGAGGGATTTGGATATTGAGTTTCTAAGTGGTGCTCATTGATTTGATTTGGCCATGAATTGTAATTCATTGTTATTGAATTCATCTTGATGATTATGCGATTACTTATTTATTCATTCATTTGGTGACATACTGTTAGGTCATGGGATCATCATGATATTCTGTCTGTTTTGCCTGAGTATAATTCAAGCAACAAGTGCTCAACTAGTACGAGGCTGCGATCGATTGCCCCTTACGGTGGTCGGAAGGAGACTACTGTTTATGCTACGGATGTAAAAACTGGAATTGTGATTCGTTGCAAGGTCTTCATTGACAACATATCCAGAATCCAGATATTTCATAATTCTATTAAGCTTGATTTAGATGGGCTTGCTACGTTGCACGTCCGTGCCTTCGACAATGAAGGTATTCTTCAATTGCATATATTGGGAGTTTTGTACATAATATTGTGGCTCTTAAGTCATTCTATTCAAGTTTGACATGGTTGGTTTTAATATTCTGTTGTATTAACCGTGCAAAATTCTATTGCAAATATACTCTTTTTGTCATATTTTCTCTTGAAACCGTTCACATGACGGGATAAGGTGTGAGAAAACTTGCATCTTTAATAAACAAAAGACAACATCACTTTATAGGACCGGCATGAGAAATGGTGTGGGGCTTGTTTTACTCTGTCTTTCAAGTTTACCAGACATAACTTGGGAAATCAACTATTCATCATTTATTTATGTCTACTTCACTCGTCTATAAGACATGATTGCTTATCGCTTAACATTTTTTTTACTAATTTTATGTTTATCTTATTTTCCTCACCGAGTCTATAGGTCAGACAGGAAATATGTATTAAATTTCTCTGTTGTGCTGCAGGAAATGTGTTTTCCTCATTAGCTGGCTTACAGTTTATGTGGAGCCTTATGCCTGAAGCCAATGGAATGCCCTATCGGCTTGTTAATGTTCCTATTAAGGATTTTCCCCTCAGTGACTGTGGGGGACTCTGTGGTGACTTAGACATACAAATAAAACTTGAAGATGATGTAAGTCTGTTACTGTCTGATTTGAATGTGTTAGATCACTGTTTTTATAACTAATAGTACATATTCAATATTATATCCAACCTTTTTTCATGGTCCTGTTTTGCAGGGTGTATTTTCTGATCTTTTTGTAGTAAAGGGAATTGAGATTGGCCATGAGATTGTGTCAGTGCATTTGCTTGAGCCACAGTTAC
>Ga0099826_10002353_pt1 | contig 12149 bp, 5 predicted proteins | sample Mtrugardesep15_FD_76830 | JGI IMG/M metagenome (GOLD analysis project Ga0099826, IMG submission 76830) | Root nodule microbial communities of legume samples collected from California, USA - M. trunc garden sep15 | ecosystem: Host-associated > Plants > Roots > Nodule | place: USA: California...
CCATAGTGAAGGTGTTCGTGATGAATATGAATATGTTTTTGAATATGATTCTGTTGATGAGGATGATGATGATGATGATGATGATGATGTGTTTGATGGTGATGGCTTGTCTGGTTTCAGGGGTCTTGTGTTGGATATATCTTACAGGTCATTTCTTTCTTTCATTATTTTGTTTCTTAATTGCTGAGCTAAGAAATTGTAATAACTCTGATTTATTTTCCAAGCTTATATAACTTCATATACATAAAAACAAAATTGATAATGAGTTGGTTAATTATGCATGAAATATTGCTTTTTTTATCCACAGTATTGTGTGTGTGGATAATGTGAAATTATAACATGTTATTTTTTTTTTTGTATAGTCATCTATATCATTCAAGACTTCTGCTGAGTTGTTTGCTTATGGTTCTGACTGCTATCATCATGCTCCAGGCCAGTTAATGTTGTATGCTGGAAACGTGCCATTTGTTTAGAGTTTATGGAGAAGGTCAGATTTCTTAGCTCAACTTGTTCATTTGTATCCAAGTATGCTATTCAATGTGATTCATAGTTGAGATTGACATGAATGCATGTATAGTTTTAAAAACCGTTGCGATACTAGCTAAGTGATGCTATATCATGTTAATTTGTTGCATAGTACTTGCTGTTTTCTTCATCTTAATGCATTCTGCTCAGCTGAGCTTAGATTGTAGTTGATTTATTTAATCTAAAGCTGTTTCAATTCCCAGGCCTCTATGCTCAGTGCGCGTGCACTTTCGAAAACAGACACAAAAACTGTTTCGCAACAAGAACATTTAACTTTCTTTTTAAGAAAAAAATGTTTATCTAGTTATGATTTCAGATTTTGTTTTATACAGGCTGATGTACTAGAGTATTATGATAAGACTGTGAACTCCCCCAGTGGATCTTTCTATATACCAGCTGTCTTAAGGGTATGTCCATACTCCGAAGTAATACTTTTCGTTTATTAATGTTACTTGCACTTCTTCAACATTCTAAAATCACTGGTTCTATTTTTGTATCAACATTTATATTGTATTTTGTTATTATAAAATGGTTCCTAGTTACAAGTGAAAGAGAATGACTCACCATATATAAAATGCTTCCTAGTTACCGAAACAACAGTTATACAAGCACATATATACTCGACGGTACTGCAGGGAAGTCAGCAACTGACTAACTGATCCAACTTCGAACCCTCTACTGTGTTTATGTGGAACTATCTGGTAATAACCCTTGCATGGTGGAAAAGTGAGGTAGCAGGGTTTAGTAAACATGTATACTATTTGATTGGTGGAAGGTAGAAGGGGTAGCTTCACGAGGCCGGAGTTTTTATATGGATAAACAAATGTTAGTAAATTAGTGAGTTATGTTAGTTCCTAGGTTTAAACCTTAGACCTCTTGGTTAGTACTCCTTCTATGTTCCTCAGCTCACCAATTGAGTTGTCTGCTTGGGACATGAGGGTGCCAGAGTGAGATGAAGCAGAGATAGGATAAGCTGATTTAGATGAGGCAAAGTTGCAGCAATAATCCACAAGGCGAGAAGGTTTCCTTTTGGTCATTGCGAAGGATAATTGAAAGGTGTCGGGACATATTTGGATGAAGAAGGGGAACTAGATGTTTGGTCTTGTTCTGATGTAGGCAAGGGTGGAATGGTTGAGAGGCATGGAGAGTTAGATTGTTCTAAGTACTGCTAAGATTGTTGGGTGAGGCTAGCAATGCGATCTTTGTGACTAGCTTTTGAAAGCTTACATTTCTGAAACTAGAATCTAGTTGGTGGTGAGATCGTAAGCTACATGTCCCTTCGCACCTAACTATGCCCAATATATACACATTTAGGAGCTATGAGGTCAAGCTTGGATCTGTGAGAGCTGTAAGAAGAAACAAAACATAAGGTTCCAAAGACTTTGTGTTCACCTAAGTTGATTCAACATCCATTGAGAACCTCGTATGGTCTTTTATCATCAACATAAAGTACCATTGAAGGAACTCGACCAATCAAGTACAGAACTTGCAAAATTTCTTAATTCCATTATTTCTTCGGTAAGCTTGACTAGAACAACAAAGCTCAAGCCACATTCAATATGTGCTGGTGTTTCCGCTCACCTAACATTTTGTTAACGAGTCTCCACACAGCTACCTTAATGGAAGATCCCTTTGAAAGCTTTGAAAGGGGGCAAAGCACACGTAGGACCATGACCACTTCTTATCTTTCTAACAGATGGTTAATTTATTTTCAACCTGCTAGATAGATTTACGGATTTGATCTGTGCTTCGAACACCCTTTGAGCACTACCACCCATGTAAACCGACTAAAGTAATCAACTACGGTAAAACAATACCAGTGGTTATGAACTAAGGGCAGTAAAAATGGACACCAAAGACCCATATGTAGAAGTTTAAAAGCATGTAGTGCCCCATCTCTACTTATAGAAAAGGGGGTTGGGTTCTCTTTTGTGAAAGCTTTGAGAGTACTAGATTGCAAGAGGAAGTTGTATTATCAATCTTGGAATCAGATACAACCCGTGTAGCCGTTTAAATAACAAACATAACTATCTCCAAACTTCGACAGCGTTCTCCACGTAAACTATATTATGTGCTATTGATGGCAAGACTGATCTTAGAATCCATGAATGAACTATGTTGTTATACCTTTCGTAGTTATGAAAGCTGGGATCAAAGCAAGGTGGAACAAGTACTTTCCATCCATGAACCGGAACTTGTTTTTAGATATCACGACCATATATTTTTTGCCCAAGAATGGTAATTATTAAACCATTAAATGCTGGATTTACTAATACAACCATTAGACTCTCTCCAGGATGAACATAATACGGGATCTCTGTATTTTGAGAGGGATCAAACAAAGCTGGCGTCAGAATATTCATATTAGAAAATGAAGAACTATCATGATTGTTTCTAGGCATTATGAGAATGGTGCAGCAGAGATCAAGAGAGCTCTAATACCATCTTAGTTAGCAAAGCAGAAGAAGATATCGGTGAAAAGAGGATGATTATTGATTGACCTTCTCATTCTTACTGGAACAATCGTTCTGCACACATATATACCCTAAGGTATATAGGGGAAGTGAGCAACTGGCTACCTGACCAGAAATAAACTAACTTCTTCTAACCCTCTAACTACTGTTTACAAGTGGCACGATGTGGGAGTAATAACATCAAACAAAAAATGACTGCTCAATATTTTTCTTGTTGTTTGTCTGCTTTAAATTTTAATACAGATAAGCTCAACATATATTTATTTTGGTGCAGGTTCGTCATTTACTTCAGATTATTAAAAGAAGAAGAGTAGTCAAGAACAGTCTTAGTCGGAAAAATATACTGTTTAGAGACAATTTCACCTGTCAGTAAGTGCTCTAATATTGAACTTCGATTCAAATATATCTGGATGTGTTTAGTTAATCCACTCAACTAAACATAGCCCTGTTTTTATACATTTATATTAGATTTGATGAGATGGTATCATCACTAGCTCGACAAATAGTTTTTTTTCCTTTCAATAAGATGTTATTGTTTTTGGTAATTAGAGTATTCGGAATTTGATGAACTCAATCTACCACTATTGTTCTCACTCATTGATATAAAGTAAAAGCTACCACCAGTTCCTTACTCAGAAATCATAGGCACTCTTGAGTTTACAACACAACCCTAAAAGGCAAAGTAGGCTAAAGTTAAATGAGGAAATCATAGATCCTTTATGCTTGACTATGTTGTTATGTATTGAATATTTGTTCCTACTTAGCACAAATATATTGTTTCTATAGTTGAGAACTGTGTATGATGGATGTAACAAGTTTTAGACCCCTTCTCAATATTACATTGTTATGGAGTTATCATCAGTCAGAAGAAGCAGTTTCGTGTTTTTTGTTTATCTTTCATTGAAGTCTTCTATGAAATTACAAAAAATATTGTAATGCAATGGTGATCTTGTCTTTTTTAAGCCATTGAGTTAGTAGAGACTGAAGTCCTTGCATTGACATGAGATTACCATCCAAATATAACAGGTATTGCTCTTCACATGAGAATTTGACCATCGACCACGTTGTGCCAGCTGCAGTAGGTGGACAATGGACATGGGAAAATCTAGTAAGATAATCTTTCCATATAGAAATTGCTAACTTTTGTAAAATTTGGTATGCAAGATCATCATGATAATTACTTATATTTATTCAGCAGATTTTATGCAAACTTTTTGTATGAGTCACTTATAAATTTTTCGTAACTGAAGTCCGTCTGGCTGTTTTACCATGTGTCAGCAATCAACCTTTCATTTGATACAAAACTGATACAGTTTCAGCTTGGTGAAATACAATGAGAACGAAGAAAATAATCAATTTTGTTAGGAACAAAGATGACGCAAAAGTAATTAGAAAACTTTGAGCGGTTAGTTAGTTAGTTAGTTAGAGCGAGTTAATTACTTAAATAGATAGTGGTGAACATGGGGGGAGAAGGATCATTCTGTGAATTTGATTAGTTGTTTTGAAAGGAGAAATCTTTCACCAAAGATCTCTTCTATTCTCAATCATTCATTCAATAGAATTTTCTTTTGATTCTTTCAATTAATTTTCCATTTCAATTTCTCCGGGTTACTTTCAAATTATTTCTTGAGCTGTTGTGTGGCCTATTGGGTTGCTGAAAATGTTTTTGAAGATCATTCCAAGTTTAAACTGTATTGCGATTCAGCAAGAGCATTCAACATGCTTACAGCAGTCGAACATCAAAATCATCAGGTTTAAAAATGGAGCCATCTAAGAAACCAATTTTCTTTTCACAATCAAAGCCACATGCATGGCATGACAAAATACTATAATGAAATATGCTTGATACCGACTTGATGCAAATGACTAAATACTAATCCCTATTTATAGAGATTCATAGACTCAATCCTAAATCAAGAACAAATCGTAATAAGTAATATGAAATCTAATCATATGAAATAATCTAAGATACGCTTAGATTATAAGTTGATCATAGGAAATAACTTGTGATACTCTAGTATAATATTGAAGATGTTATGAGATATTTTCTTATATTCTAACAGTTTTCACCATGTGTTTTTAAAATAAAAGGATCTGGTTCAAGTTATTAGAGGGATGACAAAATAAGAATGAAAGGACTTGATACATCATCTATGGAATTGAACATCAAGCATTGGTGAAAGAAAGTTAAAACTGGAAGAGAATTATAAGGAATGTAGAGAAAACTAGGAAGTTTCCAATACAATGTTGCTAGTGAGATGAGAAATAGGAGAAGAATGTACTGAATATTAGTCGATAGTTCTATGTGTATATATGCGTGAATGCTAGTTATGAGCTAAGCAACTAAATTAACAGACAAAACAGAAAGTTTAGATTCTGTTTACTCTGAAAATATTTTCTATTTTCATTTTCTAAAATATGTTTAATTTTAACTTGTAAAGAAGATGATGTGAGACTATTGAAGTGAATCATTGTGGTTGAGAGAATATGAAATGCAAGCTAGAGATGATGCATTTCTGGAAATACTGAAAACAAACATTTTAGCATTTTCAATGTTCCAAAATTTGCACACAATGATTCACTTCAAGAGTCTATTATCTCCTTGTTAGCTTTTAAAACTAACACAAATTTTAGAAAATGAAAATAGATTTTTTTTTTTTCATAAAGTAAACGGAGCCTTAACTTTCTAACTGATTTCTAGTTTACCTTTCCCAACCTTAATTACCATTTAATAATTAATCGGTAATGATATTTTTTGGTACAGGTGACTGCTTGTTCCAGATGCAACTCAAAGAAAGGACGAAAGTCCTTAGAGGAAGCAAAAATGAAGTTGATTAAGGTCCCAAAGGTACTTTCATCTTAACAAACAATAATGAATATGCTTTCTTTGTATGATGCCTTAGCATAAAAAGGCAACAAGATAGCTACCAAGGAAGGGTTGCCAATGTTAAGAATTCCAAGTTTTAATTACATTAAAAGCTGAAGCATACTACTCTACCTATTTTAGCATATTCATGATTTTTTATGTTTCTGTTTTCACAATTAAGAAGAATCTTACTCTTGTTATTCAGAAACCAAAGGACTATGACATTCTCGCCATACCTCTAACAGCAGCAGCTTTAAGAGTTCTGACCGCGAAAAAGGGCACACCTGATGAATGGCGTCAGTATCTAAGTTCCTCTTAGAACCTTGAGTTAGTCTGGTGGTTGCTCTGCATTCATGTGTGTGATGCCAGACACGCTGTGATTCTCTTTGTTCGGATGAAAAACAAAGAGAAAAATCCTCACAAATAGGTTATTGTAAGTAATTTCATTGATGATGAAATGTTAATTGTAAACAATGCTATTCAATATCAGGGATTGTGTAAAATTTATGTATAGTAAATTCCTGCCTAATGTATGTTATGATGGCTCAGACCTTCTCATTGGTATGTAATAGTCTTGGTGAAATGAACACAATTGATGTAACTAATATCCTCAGAATTTAACCCTTTCATCTATTATGTTTGCATACCCTTGTGAGTTAGAAAGCTTGTTGCCCAAGTTATTTGCATGGCCTGACCAAAGGGGGCTGCTTTTACCATCCTCAACATCAATTCAGATGTATGCATATGAAAAAAAATCATCAGATTTTACAGTCTGATTGCATACTTACAGACAAATTGTCCGCTTCAGATGCACACTTCCGGAAACATGGAGGGTATTTTAGTAGCAAGGCCGAGGAAAGCAGCGTTCGATCAAACACTTAACATCATAGACCATAATCAATATTAGTTTAGGGACAATGATTCTACTTCCTTAAATGAGGCGTTACTCAAATGCAATCATACCTGAATATATTGGCATTAGTAAAAAAAATTGTTTGGTAATAGTGGTATTAACAAAAAGGTTCGTGATACTGAAACCAGCAACCAATAATGTTAATGAGGCATATTCAACCTGAGTGAAATTATTTAAGTAACTTTATAGATGGAAATTCAAATTTTCATGTATGGAAGAAGATCTCACCACACAAAAATGTCAGAAACATGCAAGAAATGTTTAACTGTAGATACCGAGTTTCTGGTCCATCCAACATCATCATGTTCTAGTAAAATTTGCTGTATTCCAAAGTATACAAAACTGGCTACCAAATCTAATGTTTTAGCATGTCTAAGTTCAGAAATTTTGGAGCGTTTCACAAAATTATTAGAGACATGCTAGGTGGTACAAGGTGAAGCCTAAGGCATAGGCTTGGTTACTTTGTCACCGCAACCACCATGTGTTTAAGTATGTTGCCATGTCTAGGAAAGAAAATTATTAAACCATTAATGAAAAGGGGAAGGAAATGAATGTCTCAAGATAAAATATTTTCTAATTTCTGTTTCCTTGAGATGGTTAAGGAAGGAAATGCATGCAAGATGTCCCAGTGCCATAATATTGAAAATCTGGGGGTCCAGTTTTCAAATAGGACCACAAAATTTGTTTCAACCTACTTGATGCAATGCAACTAGACCTAAGTGATTGCAGTAATAATGCACATTATTGTTAGCATATTAGAATTGATGTAATTGAATTAAAGTGGTTAATGAACTTAAATTAAACACGAATTGTTTGGAAGAATTCAAATTTGATTTTTTATTGACACAATCTTTAGTCATACTTTACTTATTACCTCACGAACGAATTCTAAATTCTGAGAGTCTTTTTTATTATAAATCACAATGTTAAGACAAAAAATAATATTAGAATTGGTATATGTAATTAGGGACAAACTTTTTTTAATTATAAACTTATTGACATAATTAGTGGTAGGCTTATCCACCTATTTAGTGGCAAATGGAGTATATTTTATTGGTAGAATTATTTTCCTATTTGTTGATAGACCTTATGGTATTTTTAAGAATCTTCATATAAAAATAGACCTTTAAAATGACTTAATTAAGATCAAGTCAGACTCTTAAAAAGACCAAAAACATATCTTAAATTAAATATATTAATAAGCTTTGTTAGACAGTAGACTAGATTAAATCTTGGTTGGGATTTAACATTGGCAAGTGGTAAAGTTGTCCATGATGGATCATTGATTAACGGTTGAATCTTGCACATCAATCTAAAGCTTTTCTTCACTCAAATTGAATTTGGCTTGATTTTTAACTATTTTTTTCTTCACTCATTTAATGATCTCGTACGTTATTTAAATTGACTGATTAATTTGATCCAGTGTGCTCTATCATAGACAACTTTAACAACCTTGCTAAATATTCCACCTCAAAATCTAACCCAATGACTTATTCATTTGGAGTATTTATCATAGAGTACAACTCCACATATATCCTATTGGAAATATCAATTTTCTTTATTTTTTGAAGGGAATTTTCTTTAATTTTGTGACTATACTGTATCAGTACGGCAATCAATTAATGTACTAACATGTGTGGTGTAACCAAAAAAATACTAACATGTGACATGTAGTTATGCTACTTACATGTATACAGTTTTGGAAGCTATTATTATTTCTTCATGCATTCATTTACTTATGAGGGACCTTGCATACACACAATAAGCAAGGTAACTTGAACTCTTGGAGTTGTCTACAATTATAGTTACTCATACTATAAATCATTAAGTGGAGAAAATGGTAAGAGGAAATAATGTTTCCCTCCATTTTGTGCATATTAAGTGGTGTACAAAATCTAAGGCGGGATCAATGTGGTTTTAATTAAACTTAGTGCTTAAAATTAAGTGATTTTAATTGCAAAAAAGATAGTGAAAGACGGTGGTGGATTGAATTGAAAGATGCATGTGACAAGGGGTTTGAGTAGAGTGATGATGGATCATGGAAAAGAATCCAACCAATTTCTTACATATCAATATTGGTGGGGAACATTTGCCTTTACTACTACCACATTATTGTTTTAGTGAATTTTTTTTCCTTCATTGTATTCCTTGTCCTTCGCCACGCTTCATGTGGTGAAATTATTGCTTGCGGTGTCCTTAAATTGTAGAGCCATCACTCATGATACCCCATCTTGTCCCATTCCCAATCAAACTAGGAAATAGTGCTCCCTTAACTTTGCCCTTTTTCTATCAATTAAAAGTAATATTTTAGTGGGGTAAAACTTGTGAATTTATATAACTTGTAAGCATTTTTTTAGTCTAAAATCTTCTCTATCTTGAATTGAATTGAGACATCATTCCTTCATCTTAAATTTTTGTAATTCAAAAAAATCTTATAAATTTATCCAAATCGCAAACATTTGAAGGCTCAAATAATGCTACAATGTGTTGGGTTTTACTGTCACAAAAATTAATTTTAAATGAACTAATTTTTTAAAGTTAATTTTAATTAAAAATAAATTTAATGTGAAATGTTTATGTTTGGTTACATGTCCGTAAAATGAGTTGAACTATAAATTAAAGAGTAAACATTGTATTTGTGGTCAAAATCTATAAATCATAACTTCAACTTATAATCAATTCTAACAACAATATCAATTTTATTGAAAAACATTTAAAGATGTCAAAATCAATTTTATCAATATAAAATCAATTTTGTCAATTTACTCAACAATAAAATCTTCCATCATATAATGGTGAAATTCAAAGGATATTAATAGAATTCCAACCAATTGAATCACCTTTGTTGAGATCTTTATCCTTTTTCTTCCTGCAAGCAAAACAATCATAGAGGTGAACTTTAAGCGTTTCTAAGTCAAAGCATGAATATTCACCTTACATCATACCTATAATTGTAGTGTGAACACATGCATCATGTGTTGGTTCATGCTTCATTTTAAAAGTACTTCGCGGTAACTTGAGTGGAAGTACTTGGCGGTAATTTTAGAGGTAACTTGTTCAAACCAATTTGAATCTGAAGCTATGTAAGACTAAGTGGGGCATCTAGATGTCTTGTTGTGACCATGACATGGTTGCATGCATCATTGACATTATGGACGATAAAATAAGAAAGGATATTATTGTAGTATTTTGCAACAAGGGTTGATCGGAGACTGAACCCTTTCAATTTGGGATAGCATATGGCATGGAAAGATTTTGAATTACATCCAAGAAGAGACCAAGGGCACATTATCTATGTACAAAGCAAACCCATAGAAGTGAGGCATATGAAGTATGAACGGGTTGAAATTTATGTAAAACAATTTTTAATTTGATCTCTAGCTATATACACACCTTTCAGAATGTATTATAGCTGCTTCAAAAAAAATAAAAATATTATAGCTAATTATACAAAAACCAAAATTCATTTACTAATTATTCAAGCAATTTTAAATTTTAGAGATGAAAATTTAGTCAAAATAAAAATTAGGGATGAAAAATAAATATAATTTTTTACATAAATCAAAACCAAAGTTCCTTCATTCCATAAGTACTTAACCATCAGTAAAATTATTCATACAATTCATGTTGATGTTGTTACTCTCTCGACTACTATTTCACTCCATCTTTCTATATCATTCATTTTCATTAAATACTCATCCAACTTAGGACCCACCGTAAGATTCATCATGCACATATGAGTATATTGGTGGTGGATTTTCGTTTCGATTTTAATTGTTTGCTTGTCAAGCAATTGTCATACTGTAAACCATATTGGAGGTGGGGTTAACATGCATGAGATGGTGAAATCAATTTGAAAATGTGAAATCTAAAATCTTGAACTTCAAAATGCAGCTATATATATGTTATTCTTGGGCAACATTTTTTTAACTCAAACCAAATTAACTTATATTTTTGTCAAGAAAAATCATAATACAACCATCAACCATGGAAGCAAAAGAAGTAGACACCATTGCAAAATCGTAAGTGCTAACATTGACTCTTTGACACAACATGTTGTGTCTAGATAAAATAACTCTAGAATCATCTATGATATAGTCATATCTTGACCTAATAGATTTTAGGTGAATATCGTCAACCACTTGTTTGCAATCTAATTTAAATATGACATTTCTCAAACAAAAAGCTATGATCCATTGAAAAGATATATAGATATAAATTTCAAGCTTCACATAATCAACTACTTGAAATTTCATGTGACATCATATTCCACTCTTGCTATAACAAACGACCTTTTGATCATCATCTCTGACACGATTTTGCTGAAAAGTAGCTTTCTCTACAATATTACATTTGAAGAAATTGTGTAGAGGACGTTCCAACAAATGTGAGAACACAGTTCTTAGCAGCTTTATCGGGGCAATTTAATTTTCATGGATAATACTGGACGATGGTTAGTGGCAGAATTTATATATACTAATTTGTATTTACCATAAATCTCCCATGCATGGCTGGGAATTGGATCTCAGACCGAATTGCGAGTGAAATTCACATTCTTTGTAACTCTATGTCGTTTCAATTTCATCTGAATGTCCCAGAAGAAACCATATTCGTTGTAACTAATCACGCTTAAAGTCAAGTAATGTAATTTCACGTTCTTTTGTTAAAACCAGCATCATTATGCTTCTTAATTACATACATATTCTCAACTATGAATTTAACAAAAATAATAGTGTTACATTTTACAATATATAACTAGGAGCTATTATGTTAAAAACTAAGTTTATGTATGAAAAAATAAAAATAAGTGAAATTACATAAGACTAAATCGCAGTGTACCCTTAATATAGGACCACAGTATGCCAAAAAGTAAAAAGATTTGAGAAGAAGAATCTGAATCTGAATGCTAAAACATTTTTAATGAATCTGTAAGTAACTGCAAATACTGGCAGAACCAGACTGTGCTCATCTGGCTTCTTGGACTCTCCCAATGCATCTTTTTTGAGAAGTTTTCAAAGGAAAAGTGAAAGCGGGACCTCTACTATACTTACTCCTCTATGCAAAACTAGTACTCTCTAACAACCAATATCTCTTTTACCCTAAAAACAAAGAGAAAATTTCACCGTTCACACTAGAAAATTGAACTTTTCTTATGTGTTATCGACATCATATTGATTCCGTAGATGTTAGAAAGTGTAGATTTTGCAAAATTACAATGTATTATTGTGATTTTGTCAAATTCATGGTAATACTAAATATGAACTTAACCTTTTTTATTATTAGGAGAAACGATCTAATAATTAAAAATTTAATCAAAAGTAAGCAAAATCCAAACAAAAAAATCATTGTTGGTTTGCCTAAAATTAAACTC
>Ga0099826_10002355_pt1 | contig 12148 bp, 3 predicted proteins | sample Mtrugardesep15_FD_76830 | JGI IMG/M metagenome (GOLD analysis project Ga0099826, IMG submission 76830) | Root nodule microbial communities of legume samples collected from California, USA - M. trunc garden sep15 | ecosystem: Host-associated > Plants > Roots > Nodule | place: USA: California...
AATACCCTTTTGTATGATTTTATGCAAAAAATTGGAATAAAATGCAGAAAAATATATAATGGTTTTAGAAACCCTTTTTAAGGACTTGTAATGCAAGAAAACATTTTGGATGGTTTTAAATGCGAGAAAATTAGAGTCGGGAGCAGTAAAATGTGCGGTTGAAACACAGTAGACAACTGTAAAATAGACATAGTGAATTTGAAATAATCAGAACCAAAAAGAAGTTTAAACGAGTATTTTTAGGTCCAAAATGAGGGTATGACAAAAGGTAATATGAATTTGGTGAATAAATAAAAATAAATGTTTTGAATGTGTTAGGTTGACAACAAAAGTGATAAGATTTTGTTTAAAAAAATAAAAAATACAAAGTTGTCCAGCATAACATAATCACCAAAAAAAAATTAATGGGAAGGGGTATAGAAAAATGAGAGTATGCAAGTTGTAATGCTCTCTTATTTGGATAGTCGTATAATGTTGATTCCATTACTTCTTTCTCATGGTTAGTGTCTTGCAATGCATGGGGAGTCCCATATTTGGATCTGTAGAGGAATATTTGTGATGTCTAGAAGATTAGGATTCATTTTCTTGTTCCAAGAGTGTACACATTACAGATTAGCCAAGAGTTGCGTTTAATATTTTTGACATATCTATTTCATCTTCTAAATTGGTATGATATAAATTTTCACAAATTTATGTAATCTTTAATCATAAAGGATTGCACTATATTCCCATTAAGGTGTTCTGGAGGATGGTCTTTGGGATTTTCTTGTGTGAGACAATCCTTTCAATTAAGATATTTTGACGCTCCTTTATACTTTCTTTCACATGATCATCTTCTTTTCATGCGTCAGTAGCTCAGTTGTTGAGCTAAGGGACGTTAAATGAGTTAAATTTATGGAGGAGGTCCCAGATTCGATCTCCAGAAACTAACATTTGCCTATCAACAAAAAAAAACACATGATCTTCTTTATACACAAAGCAAAGAAAGGGATTTTAGTTTGAGAATTGTTACCATAATCTTGATCTTGATTCTTCTGCAGCTGGTGATGATCGTTGACAGAATCCTGGATCTTGTCTTGTTGAGTACCACCGGATTCTTCATTGATTGAGAGTCATTGTGTCCAAGTTCCAAGTCTACATCAAAATAAACATAAATAAATTATGACTTATCACTATACACAAACTATGTAAACTTTTTTACACATACATCCAATCAAATCAACAAATAGATACTTGTAAAAATATTTTAAGAACTAACCAAAAAAACGACATCATTAATTTATTTGATTGGATGCTAAAAAGTTTGTTTAGTGTTGATGCATACAAATTAAATCCCAATAGTAATTATTATTTATGCAAAAAATTAATCTCTTCAGAAGAAAGTTTGTATGAGTTCAACGGCTAATTCTTGCATATCACAAACATTCAATTGAGAGAGAAGAACTCACATTTTGCGCCCAATATGTTCCGAATGAAGATTCCCCGCTAAACTACAATGGGAAATGAGAACTCTATAATAACAAGAAAAATGCAATAAAGATTTTTTTTTTTTTGAGGGTAAAAATGCAATAAAGATGTTATTTAATTATTTAAATTTTTTATTTTACATTTTTACTCTTGCACCACACTAGTTAATATAAGATAATAACGATGACAATTATTGAAGATACACATCGAAACAAAATTCCTTTCATTTCAAACTCAATTTTAATCAAACAATTTTACAATATCCACTACACTGAACCTAAAACAGATACTGATTGAAGTTTTACGGTGTCAAAGCCAAAGTGCAGGATCATTTTCGTTTGTTGATGCACCACTAGCCAACAAATTTGTCAAGATATATTACGACAATATAATTTTTTAGGGTTAGGTGAAATAAGAAAAATTTCTACAGACAACTCAGAGCTACCATCTATACATGACAAAATTTATTGTTGTAAATCCAGTATGCTGCTAATGGTGAGCTCATCTTGTAGACTGGCTTCTGCCATGAATGATGTATGTGGGGTAGAAAACAAGTTTCTATACCCTACGACCTTTCACCCTGTGAATGTGTAGTTGGTTTTATATTTGCTGATAAATTCTTTGGTTGGACATGACCGAGCAGCAAATCCGTAGTCCACAAAGAAGCTGACAGAGCCCTTCTCATGCATACCTAAGAGCAGACCGAAGCAATGGAATGAGCTCTGCTGGACCCTGTTGTAGTGTGCCGACAAAAGAACCCTTGGCCACCAAAGTGGAATACCTGCAAGAGGCTAATTCCACAACTTGAACTCGTGACATTCTAATAACTTAGCAACAACTCTGATCGTTGAGCCATAGTTGGATCAAATAAGACATGACTATTGCTCAATTTAGTTTCAGATTTGATAGCCACGCTAGGCCAAAGTAATTAAGTAAATAAGGGTTTTAAGAGAGAAAGATGTGTGTTCAGGTGCTCTGATTCTCCCCTTAAATAACCAAAATCAGGATGATTTTTCAACCATTGATTGGTGGCATATCTTTACAATAAATTATGTACAGGATTCGATGCGAACAACCAATGAATATTCTGTTAAGTTTGGGATGGTATCCCTTGAAAAACCGGTCTGGTATTGTGTTAGAAATAACAATAACCAATTCTTATCCCACTAAGTATAGTCGGCCACATGTATCATAGTGTGCCATAATGTCCTTTCATATATCATATTTGGATTCAACTCATTGACCTCTAAATCTTTTCTTATAGTTTTTTTAGATGTTCCTCTACCTCTTTTGATTTGACTCTTCTCCACCTAGTCTACTATTTGTACTACAACATGTGCATTTACAGGTCTTATAGTGAAGCAAGAAAAATAAGTTTTGGTTGGCCACTAAAATTAACTACAAAATATAAAACAAAATTAAAGTTGTAAATGAGCATTAAATACAAAGTTGAACCGATAGAGTTTGACTAAAAAAACTCTAGTGGGTACTTTAGAAAAAATGAATTTCATATTTTACTATTGCTATGAAACCCACTCAATAAAAGGTTTGTAAAGCTCTGCTCACCAACCAAGTATAAACATGAGTGTGCCACGTTTGGAGCCGCCAAATACTAAAATCTTTGAAATATTGTTTAAAATCTCTGTAAATGGACTTATGATTCTGAATTGTTTAATTTTTCTTGGTGACTAAACCATTTTATGGGATTTGGATCCACCAAAAACTAAAATTGTAGCAAAATGAACATATGGTTGTTAACGACCCACCAGAGCCCATGAAGGACTCTGCGATTGTGTTGAAACCACCTAAGCCTGCTTTCTATCATCTTTTTTATTATAGGTGATACCCCAACTCTTTTTATTGGTGACATTCCTAATTTTATCTTGTTCAATCTTACCACTCATCCAACACAACATTTTTATCTCTACAATGCCTACTTGATTCTCATGTTGGTTCTTAGTCATCCAACACTTTATACCATACAACATTGCCGTGTTAAAAACAACATACAATATTTGACGACTAATCCACGTACCATTTTAAAAAACTAATCCACATACCGTTAAGTTCGATATGGTATTAAAGCAAAGTTCAATCAAATCGGCTTATTCCTAACCCTAATGCAGGTAAAGCAGAACCAATGTCTTGAGATTCATTTCTAAGACAACTCATAAATTATTTTCCAGACGTTACATATTGATTGCATAGAGTTGGGGCCGGCAAGGATGTAACATATTGTTGACATTTGGCTTTGTTGAAATTTAAGTCATATATTAAAAAAAATAGATTACTTTTTCTGTTGGTAAATATAATAAAAATACTTCCATATAATTAATTGATTGCAACTTTAGTTATGACATTTTGCTCTTCCATCATCACTCATCTTATATTACTTATTTTATATCATTTATCGTTTATCATGTAACTTTAATCGTTTATCCTTTATATATTCGTATCGTTTATCATTTTATCATTCATCTTATATTTCTAATTGTTTTCCTTGGAACACCTTACTCTTTTTTTGTTTTGAAGAAGTATGGGAGTGAGATTTCTGTTCTAGTAAAAGAAAATCAGAAGCCTAAACTCCAAAAGCCATATGTGCTAAAGCTAGCCGACCCGACGTGCTCAAATATGTTTCTCAACAAAAAAAAGACTCTTTTCCAAACAAAACAAAAAAAAATTGGTACATTCCAAAAATATTTTTTATTGTTTAAAATAATTATTTTTTATATACAAAGCTATCTCAAAACATTATTAGCCGACAAAAATTAAAGGGCCACGAATCCCTTGACCTTGGCTACAAAGTTAAAGACATAATGAGTTTAGTAAATATGACTTAGGAATATGAGATGACAATTGTAGTCACAAATCCCCTCCCTTGATCTCTTCATTGCCCCCTCACAAGAAAAACCAAACTAGTTTTCTCACAATTGTTGTATAAACTGCAAAACTATGAGATGTTTTGTGCTTTTCTTTCACAGGACATTGTAATTGAACATAATCTCAAGAACTCAATTGTATAATGTATGTGGAATTTATTGTTTGCATCGATTAATTATATCTACGGTATCATTTTAATAATTTTATTTTGACAAATCATTCTAATAATTGTTGGTCGGACATATATAAAATCAAATTAGTTCCGCAAAATTGCCTTTTTTACATGTACTGTAGATTGCTGCCCTAGTTCAAGGTTCATTGGTCTAGATGAACAACTTATTCCTCTACACCATCAAAGAGCCCCTTTAACGGCAACAACCCACCTTAATAGTATAATAGCATTTTTACACCACTAATTTGGTTATTATATCTTTAAACATCAAAATATTTATTTCTCCTTATTATTTGCTGAGGAAAAAAAACTCAAGTTTTCAAATGAATAAAGAGAATTTAAATAAAGAGAAAAATATGAATATTTTCTTATTGTTCTTAACAAGGGTGATCCCCTACTCCTACATAGTTTTTTTTTATAGAAACTTTTTGAGTTCATATTAAAGAAATGATTTTTTGTTGTGATGAATAAATTGATTAAAGTATTGGGATTTGTGTAATAAATAAATTATCTTTTGCATTTTTAAGTTTGCATTTTTTTAAATTATATTTGCATCGTTGAACTAAAAATGGATTTAACATAGCCACTATTTTTGAGACCAAATCAAAATTGGATTAGAGTAGGCACTTATTCTATTAACAATTTTTTGTAAGAAAATGTTAGTGTGCGAGGACTGTGCCCTAAACAAACAAAAATTAGAGCTTAAATAACACTTCCTTCCTTGAAACTGAAACTGAAATATATCCAATGTCTCTAAATTTAACCCAACACCAAATTTTTGGAGATAAGAGTTTTTTTAGTTTAATATTTTAAACTGAAAATAAAAAAATAAAAAAAGTAAACTTAGAGGTTTCTAAAATATAAAAGAAACATAGATATTAGTTGATGGGTTATGGAGGCTATTTCTCAGAGAGAGAAGAAAGGAAAGCTCAAGGAGAAAGAAAGGAAGAAATGATGTTAGAGAGAGAAAGATAGGTGTTGAAAGTGTAGTGAAGAAAGCTTCTCATTTTCTTTCATTCTCATACTCTTTCTCATTCTTATACATATTACATTGTCATTGCTTTGTTGTTGTTCTTTGGTTTATGGAAATTGGAAAGTGTGGAGTTTTTAGTGTGATTCAAATAGATGAATGAAAATGTAGTAGTGGTGTGTTTCAGCTATAATTTATTCATTCCAATTTATACTAAAAAATTAAGTGAACTTTGTCCTCTTTATCCTCAACCTACATGTATATTTGATCCAAGCCAACAAAACTTTTTGATAGCCTTTGTCCTCTATAACTTTTTTTGTATAAACAGTAAACAAACCACCTAGTACACACTATTATGTGAAAGAAAAAGCAGTTTGAGAATTGAGATAAACCTCCTAAGCAAGCACGCACCTAGTACAACAACTAGCACATGGGTTCGAACGGTCTGAGTTTTGAAAAGAAAAAAAAATGTTATGGAGTCCAAACAAATAGGTTTAAATATGTTTTTGGTTAAGATAAATATTCAGAATTTCATTTTCAACTCATAAAAACTAAAATTACATTTTATTAATCTTTGTAGCATTTTTTTTTAGCATTTTTAACGACAAAAAATATTGACGAAATCTTTTACGGGAACTAAAACCGATGATGGAAAATATAACGAAGACTAAGAATGCTTTTGTAAAATATTATAAGGATTAAAAAATATGATTTAATTTTATAGGAACTAAAAACAAAATTCTTAATATTTATATGGATCCAAAGCCTATTTATTCTAAACAATTATAATGAAAAGAAATAAAAAGAGAAAGAGAGATTACATAACGTAAGGGCTCGTTTGTTGCACATAATATGATAGAGATAGAATATGATATAAAATTGGAAAAGGATAGGAAATGATATAAACATGATAACATTTATCCTATCACATGTTTGATGCACATATTATAACAAATATAATATCATATATATCACAATTAAATGACATAATTACCCTTGTAATTTATTTTAATTAAATGTAATTAAGCTATTATTAATTACACAAAGTTATACAAAAAATTGTCAATCGTCTTCTTCATTATTTTAGGGGTGCCGTCATCTTCATTCTTAAAGTTCAATTAAAAAAAATACATTCTTCAATTTAAAAATATCGTTGTCTTTGTTGAATATAATACGAAATTCCTAAACTGAAGTTCCTAAAAAAAATCGTTGTCTTTGTTTCATCTCTTTTCAAATTTGACTTGAGTACAAAATAGACAATCAAGATAAGCCATTTTATAAATACGACAAATGTTATATTAAAAATCTTTAGTACAAACTAGGTTTTTAGATAAGCTAATAGCCCATGTCAGACTTTCTCAAAAGCTAGGCTAGACTTAAAATTAAGTCTTTGACAAGCCAAAGACTTAAACATTAGTTTTTTTAAAATAGGCATAACCTATTTAAATAAAGTTCGACCCGACCAGACTTATTCATATCCCCAATGCAGGTAAAGCAGAACCAATGTACGCATGAAAATCTTTTCCACAAATCACATATTGATTGCACCAAATTAGGGGTCGGCAAGGATGTAACATGTTGACATTTGGCTTTGTTGAATATTAAAAGATTGAGAGAAGTTACGCGTAGGAGGGCTGTTTGTAACTATCGAAGACGAAGTTACTCGTAAGAAATGTTTGACAAAAATAATGTAGGTTTGACATCCGATGTCAGAAGGACTATTATTATACCTTTGACTTAATTTCACTTTTGGTTTTCGTATTTTAACCAGCTCACGAAAATGGTCTTGCTTTTTTCAAATCGAACAAAACCGTCCCTAACCTATCATGTTTTTTGCAGTTTTAGTCCTACCACCATTTTCACCTCCAAACACGCTGATGTGTCTGATCTTTTAGTGATGTGGCCAAAAAAGCACTTACGTGAATTCCAACATGGAAAATGACATTGACATGTCATCAAATCAACTTTTTTAAATTTTAACATTTAAAAAAAATAAAAAAACATTTCATGGAAAATAAAATTAAAAAAAAAACAAAAGATCATATTAAATAAATTATGGGTTCCAACAATAAAACTAAAAACCCAAAACATTCATCTTCTTCATTGGTCTTCATCTTCAACCCCAAAAAGTCATCACATACCAACACATAATCTTATCAATTAACGAAACTCCATAAAAAAACCTCATCATCATCAACAACAACATAATCATTCCAAAAAGAAAAACAACAAAATTTTGGGTTTACAATAAAACATAACAAAACAAAATCAAAACCTCTATTTCACAACAAAAATTCAGATCTAAATTAAAGATAAATTGAGTTCGGATTTAGGTTGTTCTACCCATTTCCAACAAATATAGGGTAGTTATTGTACCAGCAGCTCAAGCAGCTGAAATTGCTTCCTCTTGAGCCCTTAGATTGGCAAAGGAATACAACGGAGAAAAACATGATAGTTTAGGGATGATTTTGTTCGATTTGAAAAAGGCAGGACCATTTTCCTGAGCTGGTTAAAATACGAGGATTAAAAGTTTAATTAAGCCTATACCTTTCTAGTCATCCAATTCAATTGAAGGCCGAAAATTATATTTTATTATTTCAGCCCAATTTTAATAATTTCGGTTTTATTTTCTGTCTAGGATTTTCGGTCCATTAGGGTATCCTTAGTATTTAAACACTTCAGGTTTAGCCTGAGAGACAGTTTTTTCGTTCAATAAAATTTTAGATATTTTTCTCAAATTCTGGTGGATTCTGAAAACCTATATTAACAAGTTTGTCGCTTGCAAACTCGTTTCTTTTAAATGTAAGTTCAACGCTTGCTAACCTACGCTTCAGTACACATTCGTTTGCATCAGAAAGTCAACAATTAGGGTGCTTCCATTTTATCTTGTGTTCTTCCTGATAAGAATACCGTGACCAAAAAGTAAATATTACTTTAAAATTAAGTTAAATATTTTACAAAACAAAGATATTCATTTTTTCAGTTAATAAATATAATAAAAAAACCTACATATAATTAATTGATTGCAACTTTAAATATGTATTTTTTGAGTGTATATGGTATTTCATTCTAAAATTTGTGATCATCTATCAATCTTCTCCCAGAATTTTTTATAATGGTTAAACTGTTCTTTAATTTGCTTCACATAAATCAAATGAATCCATTCATCAAATGTTGAGCTCGTATACAGAGTTCATAAACATTGTGAAATGTTTGGAAAGAACCTATTACATGGATGTCCTTTGTATATTTTACAAAATACGCCGAAGAATCTCAAAGTCAAGCTTAGAGATTGGAAGAACCACATATTTGGTAATCTTCTCAGTTGTGAAGAAGTAAAGCAAGCAAACATTGTGAGAATTAATGTCTCCAGTGCAGTTTCTCAATTCTTCAAAAATGATTGGTTATTTTTTATCAATATGCTTCGTAAAAGTTCTTTTTGTTGCAAACTTTCTCTCAAAATTAACATTTGAAAGGCCTTTGAGACATTAGATATTGAAAATATTGACTTAAAAGTGTTGAGTTGCTTTAGTTTTGATTTGCTAGCTTTTTCCTCTGAGAGGTTAAGAAAAGGTGATCACTTGTCCCATCTTCCCTTTTATATATCCAAGGAAGTCCTTAATAGAGGTACTGGTAAGCTAATGGAAGATGGTGAGGTTTTTTTTTTATTAGAGGTCGTAGTGGTTCCTTAGTCCCCCTCTCATGTGATGTATGTATATAATTTGATGATTTTCTGTAAAGGTACACTTGCTAATATGAATATTCCCAAGAATTTATTTGACATATATGCTCAAGCATCATAAAAAACTATTAATCTAAGTAAGTCAACTATTTACATAGGCTTTATTTCTCAAAGATGGGAGCATTTGGTTGCAAATTTGTTTGGTTTCTCTCTAGGTTCTATAAAAGCTTCTTAGCATATCATATTTCTTTTGTAATTTTTCTATTAATTGCGAGAGTAATATCCAAAATATAATTTATGAAAATTGCAATGGTTAAAAGAGACCTTTTAACAAAAGGGTGTAATGCTAGATCATTAAAGCATTGTAACTAATCTTGAACGAACTCTTCTAAAGAGTTGTTTATCTTCATCGAAAGAACATGAGTTTGTCTATAAATAGAGACATTTTAGAATAAGAAATTCATTCAGAAAAAGATATAGAATATCACATTCTTGTAAAGGAAATGTTGTACATTCTTTATGATCAAATGAAAATAAAAAAATAAATTGATCCTATGTCCATTTTACTTGTGCATAAATATTTTGGCATTCCAATGGTGAATTATATCCATAGATAATTTTACCATAGTACAACATTTTTTTTTTCTCTTTATTGTCAAGAAAGGTTAAAAAGTAAAGAATTTTTTTTGGAGAAAGTATAATGAAAAGCTATTAGTTAAATAATATTTAATTCTTATGGTTATCAAGTTTATTAATTGAACCTCTTTCTAAGCATGAAAAGGATAACCATAACACACTCATACGCAAGAGGCATTTAGTAAGTATTCTAGTATTATGAAGGGTTTTAAAATTTTACAAATGCATAAACTATGTAATTATTTGTATGAGACCATAAACTTTATAGACTATAAATATATCAAATCATATCCTATTATTTAATGCAAAGAGAGAAAAAAATATGGTTAAGACTTCAAAGTTTGTTTATATTCTAATTCTATTTATTTGCATATTTCTTGTCATGATGGTATGTGATTCTGCTTATTTACCATTTTCTCGTTCTTGTATAAATGATAAAGATTGTCCACAAGTGAAAAAATTTAGTGCTAGGTGTCGTAAAGGCTACTGCCAATTTAGAGTACTGAGATGAATGAATTCTTGCTCTAGAAAAAGAATTTTAATTTATACTTTAGGCTAGAATATTAGAGGAGCTGCCATAAAGTTTTTGTGCACGCACCAAATAATTGTAGTTTTTTTTTTTCAAATTTCATGGACCTCGAAGTTATGATTTTGCACTCTATGATGATGGCCATAAAATGAAATAAGCCGAAAAATTGTTTTTATTTATAGTATATCTTTATCTCGTAAATTTGACGATATCACCATGGCCTAGATTTCATACATATCACACATTTTTTTCAACTCTACCACCTAAAAGAATCACTTTAATAGTTAAGTTGAAGATTAATTTTTATCTTTCCTTTTTTTTTCGAATTGGTATAGTATATTGAAAACATCACAAATTCAACATCGCTAAAGTTGAAATAAAAGAATTTGTTAACTTTAGTATATTATTTTTTCTTTACGCATGCAACAAATAGAATATGATTTGATCTCTTCATCTATACTATATATAAAGAGAAGAATATATGGTTTTTGACTGACTTTTTCACTTCCAATTTTACCCTTAAAAAAATTTGACTTTAAGAATGTTATTTTGTTAGTGTCATTAAAAAAGATAAGAATTTATATTATTTTTTATATTATTGTCGAATCCACAGAGTCTAACTCTTAAGTACCGCTATCAGTTGTTTCTTTGTTTATCTAAGATTAATTCAAAAACAATTTGTTTCGGGCGTAAAAATAAAATAATAAATTTAATTTAATATTAACAACGAGGGGCTTGAATGTAGTTCTCGTCGACAGTTAATAATCAAAAAACAATGCTTTTATAATTAAAACAAGATAATTTTCTTTGCGGGAAAAAATTAAGTTAAAGATATGGCTTATTCTAATGTAGGAGGTGTCAAAAATTGAACTTTGTAATTGTCCGCTTTCGTGTGGTACGAATTACAACTTCGAAGTCCTGTTTTGAAAAATAATTAATTCATACTTAGAAAAAGTAATTTTTAGTAGAAAATCAATTTAAAGGTACCGTCGGCTTTCACGCGCCTGTTTCTGGATTTTAAACTAATAACCGCCAGCTTTCGCGTGCACGATTATAATTCTAAAATCTCTTTTTGTAAATATGAATTTTCTAAATAAATTTTTTAAAAGATATTAATTTGCCAACTTTCTAAAAAAAATTCTAAAGATTATAATTCTAATGCTTTTTTTTCTTTCACTCTTTGGTGCAAAACAGAATCACGGTGTTTCTACTTTTGTAGTAAGCTTTTAATTTGAAAAACATAATTTTTGGACTAAAAATATACTTCTATTTTTTGTTTTTGAAAAGATGCAAACAGCATCACTTCATTAGATAAAACAAAAAGGAAGTACAAGATAGAAAAGGGAGATTAGACCAAAACCTTTTTAAAAGGAGATAAACCTAAAGTTGGACATTCCCGACCTATTTCTAATGTACTCCCCCCTGATAAAGTTAGAGACAGCATTAGACCAAAACATATCTACAGATGTCAAAGATAAACCAAAATTAGCAAAGTCCATCAACGCAAATATTACCTTTCCTATAAATATGAGATACATAAAATCTCATATATTTGATTCTACATAAACAATTATGCCGTCTATTCCTTAGAGTCCAAGGCACCACTTTGTTTGAGCTGAAAGCTTGAATGACTAACTTGGAGTCTAATTCAAGCCAAATGTTAAAATAAGAGGTGTAACACCCCGTTTTCCAAAACGTGATTTTATTATAACAATCAGAGTCAATTCTCAAACGGAGCATTACACTGCTTATTCTCAAAAATTCTTTAATAGAAAATAAAACTATTAAATTCCAACAACCAATCTTATAAAA
>Ga0099826_10002356_pt1 | contig 12147 bp, 10 predicted proteins | sample Mtrugardesep15_FD_76830 | JGI IMG/M metagenome (GOLD analysis project Ga0099826, IMG submission 76830) | Root nodule microbial communities of legume samples collected from California, USA - M. trunc garden sep15 | ecosystem: Host-associated > Plants > Roots > Nodule | place: USA: California...
CCAAGAAATATTTTGCTGCTTGAATAACTAAATTCCTCTACTAAAAGAATATAATTAGTTACACAAATTAGTAGGGGGAAAAAAAGAAGAAACTTATTGTTAACTTCTTTGTCACAAAATTTATTGAACTAGAGACAATTTTTATATTTTTCTTATATAAATTTCTCTCCTTAATTTAATTTTTTTTTCTAGTAGTGGTTTCTGTCTTTTTTTGTTTTAGGGAAGTAGTGGTTTCTGTCTTAAATATGTGATTATCCGAAATTAGTATATTTTGAAGAAATTTTTTGAAGAAAATTATCTGAATATTAGTTTAACTTCTAGTTTGGTACATAAACACTGTACCTCGTCTATATCACTGTGGAAAATTTGTTTTTTTTTTCTCTGCAGCTCAAAATTAAACCTCTGCATAAAGTGCTGAAGTTTGTGGCAGCATACGTATAATGTTTGGTGGGGGGACCATAATTCGTTTCAACATATAATATATCATCGATATTTTATTTTATTTTTGACAAAATAATCGATATATTTTTTCTAAAAGGTGTCTTATATATATATAAAGTGATTCTTGTGATGAAATGAATTGGTGAGCCATGGATGTGCATAACATTTTTCAACCTACATCAACACTTTTAATCATGAAGCTAAGAATCAAATGTCCTCAGCAGTCTAGTCGTATTAATTTTTCTTTGGTGATTATGATTTAGGCCCCACTTTAATTTCAATATTTTTGAATTCTGCCTATATGCCAGCCACATATCCACCACTATGAGGTGGGAGTAAAAATGAATGATGTTTGGTTAATTATTTTGCATGTATATATAAACTAATCATGTTCATCCTAATTAAATGTCTAAATAACTTAATTTAGTAGCAATTCAATTAAGCTATTTGTTGTAATGTTTAAAGCTTCAATTTAGTAGCAAGAAAGCATGTTCTAGCATGTTTAAAGCTTCAACTTAATTTTTTTCCAATTGAACATCAAAAGAAATAACAATGAATATATTGTATGTTTTGCACAAAAAAGGGTAATAATTTTGCAAGTGGCAGCAAAATAGTGTTTGGTTTTTTTTACCCTTGACAAGGAACTACTACAATAGTAAGAGGATTGTCTTGCAAGTATTTGGTAGTTGCAAGTACGTTGATACACAAGGGTCTCGGATTGAATTCGAGATTTTCCCCTTCTCCATATTAAGTGTGAGTCAAGTCATTAGACTACTTGATAGAAAAATGGTAATAGGATTTTTGTTAAAGGATTTCCTTTTCTTTGGTGAAAAAGATTTCCTTCTTACCCTTGTAGAGTGGATGCAATAATTATTTGGGGTGCAGAATATACCATTATTTGGAGAGCAGATATTTCGTCCTTCATCATTTAATTTGTGCAGGGTAAACAATTTTCTATTTGGCTGCAAATGCATCAGAATCATGGAGAACTCTCCACAAACAGCCAAATTTGAGAATTAATGCACTGAAAAATATATCAGTGTCAATTCCAAGCAAAAAAATTATTGAAAACGTTAGTTTTTAAGCTATAATTATCCGATTTGAACCTTATGGACGAAATAATATAGTTGAAAAGAGAGACTTTGTTAAAGATTGTTAGTCATTGACAAAGTTGTGAATGCTTCGCACCAATAGCATAGTTACCAAAACATACCTATAATTCTTTTACATGTATGAATAACCTCCTAAGTTTCACCATAATTTGTCAAAACGTACAAAATGCAATGCATGCTTAGATTGACGGTGAGATTAACGGAATAAGGGTAAGCCAATTTTGAAGCTACAACAAAACCACGGCACAACGTACCATAATTTTTCCAAACTCATTGACAATCCAAATGTAGCTTCTAAATGGCTACTATACGTGCGGTTACCAATGTGTTTCCAAGTCCTTCTCAAATACCTTTCTAAGACCAAGGTTTTGAAAATACAGTAACTTCGGTGTGCGTTTGATAGCAATTATCTGTAGTATTAACTCGAGATGCAACCACAATTTTAAATCTTGTTCATGAGTCATGACAATTTATCAACTAAACCATCAAATTAGTCATTGACGTTGTGAAATACTTTCAAATTAATCTCACTGACGTTGAGATTATAAATATGTCAAAAAGGTCCTCACTATATTAAATTATCAAGTTGGTATCCAAATTTAACCACTTCCTTTAAAAAAAACAATTTAACCAATTAATGTCACTTCGGCCTCTATGTTTAACAACTTACTATATTTAACTATCAATTCAATCCCTACCATGTTTTTTTTTGGTTAAGTAGCCTATTGGCTGGAGCTCACACATTTTAAATGTAGAGAAGTAGGTGTCAGGGGTTCGAACCACTGCCCCTGCATAAATTATGCAATATCCATACCAACTGAACTAAGCTCACGATGACTCCCTACCATGTTTTTAAATGACTAATATAAGTAAAATTTGATAGAGTCAATGACGTTTGTGAAATATTCATAATTTCAGAGATTTAGTTGAAAGTGTCTTACAGAGTTAAATCTTTCAATACATGTATATACAAATACACCAAACACATGAAGATCGTTAATAACATACATTTTAAAAACTTTATTAAACACTATTTTTTTTTTGAAGGAATCAAACACTATTTGTGAATGGTACATTTTGAAGAAAGTGATCAAATATTCAATGTAGCTAAACTAAATAGGCTTTTAAAATGGGTTAGTCACAACAAGTGTATTATAGGAGTGTGTGGTCGTATTCTTACATGACCTCCTAAACTCAGACAAGTGTGGATAAAATGACATTTGGTATAGAACCGGCCTCCTAAAATGGATGCATGAGACAGGGGTAAGAGTTGAAAAGTTTATTTTCAAAAGAAATGACAATTTTGTTAATTGTTACCATCAAGTATAGTGCTTGGACGAAAGAAAGGAAACTCTAACAAAGGCAACAATATTATAGAATCGACTCACGAGCATGTCAAGTCACTTTCTGTGCAACAGAATGTCACAGCAAGCATAAATGTACACGACAAAGATGTCATTTAAAGCAAAGTTCTTCACTCAGAGAGACCCCTTTGAGTATCTTTAATGAAATGAACCATCATGTATTAATGGCTCATTTGGAAAGGACAATAATTTCTATTTTATCTATAACTAGTACTGAACTTCACTATTATTTTCTGATGGGGTAGTTGAGTAAAAGGATTCATGCTTCAATGACAATAATGACAAAGAAGAGCAAAGATTTGCAATACAGGTAGGACTAGACAAATTACCCAATGCAGTGATAGGGAGAAAAGGAGAAGGGGTCCATGTCTATGATAAATGCAGTGAAGAAATCTTTAATTTCTTCTTATAACATTTGCATGCTGGATTTTTGCTGTGAGCAGGAAAGTACTTGGACATATAATATAAAGAAGAAATTGTTTCTTATTTTACTAGCTTTTTTTAATTAAATAAGGGGAAAGGGGAGAGGGAGAAATTAAGCACATGTCCTTTATTTGTGACATCAACAGTAGTGAAATGAAGTAAATGGCATCCAATATTAAAGTTAATGGTGGTTAAGCATTTGTCTTTAGTTTAAACTCTGAGCTCTGACCTTTAAAAGACCAAAAATATAATAGGCAATGAACAAAAAAATAGAAATTTTATTTAGACAAGTGTGTTGAGTATGAGTTTGAGAGTTGAGTAACGCTAGGCTTAGGAAAAGGAAATTTGAATCGAACATCTTCGAATCTATAACCAAAAGAATTACAAAGAAACAATAATGGAAAAAGAATCAAACAAGAAAAAGAAAAGGCATCAATTTCTTGATTTACTTTCATTATAAAAATGTGTATCAAAGATGACAATGCTGTTGAACTTGGACGTACTATGCATTTTCATAATTTTAATCCTGATTACATGTTCAACACATAATCAAAGCAACTCAATACACTCGAAAAACAAGCAGAAATGAACAACATTACACTTTGTGTTTTCTGGCTCTATCTTTTTCAGTTTGTTGTTTACAGGAAGGACCCACCAGAGAGGAACCACCAACATACATTTACTCTAAAAAAGTAAGAAGTCATGACATCTTATGAACAACAGTAACAACTCAGTGGGTAAACAATCTATCTTTCATGCGAATACATGATCTAGCTCTAGTAACTCACAGTTTGGAGGCATTACATGTAATAACTTTATTCAATGCAGTTGCAGCTTTTGAACCAGTAGGACGTCCTAAATGCTTGCAGATGAAATCCCCAGCAAGCATAAGTTTTCCAAGGTCCACATTAGTTTTAACTCCAAGTCCATTCAGCATATAAACAACATCCTCAGTGGCAACATTCCCAGTTGCACCCTTGGCATATGGACAACCTCCAAGACCAGAGACAGATGAATCCACTGTACTGATCCCCATCTATAAAAATGAACAAGATTAACCAAATAGGAATTGCTTTTAGGGTTAAATACATTTTTATTCTAATGGGAAATTTTGATTTGCATCCCTATACAAATTTATTTGTTTTGCGTTTATGTTCAACAGAAATAGTGTTTTCATCCCTCATGAGTCTCTGGTCAGAAACTAAAAGCACATACACGTTGAAATTTATAGGGATACAAGTCGAATTTTGTCAATTTAATGGAAGACCAAAAATATATTTAGCCCAGGCCCTTATTTCTATAAAGACATACACGTTGAAATTTTTTCATTCCTTCGGTCAGGCTATAATTCAACAGTATACATCAACTTCCATTTTTTTAGATTGCAAAGACAATATTATCTTGGTTGGGAGTGGAAAAACAATCAGTATCCCAACAATAGATGTGAGTTTAAAATGAAAGACAAGGACACAATCCAGATAATTCGTTTTGAAAGGGTGGGTCTTTCAAAAATATCCTATATAAAAGGGCTGTCCTAATAACATATCAGCATTTGAAGAATAAAGTGTTTACCTGTAGTGAAATTAGAATATTTGAAAGTGCTTGACCATAAGTATCATGAAAGTGGACAGCAAGTTTGTCAATTGGAACCACATCAAGAACAGCTTCAAGCATGGGAATGACAGTACCTGTAAAGATGAGAAAGATCAAGTTATATCAGAATATTTGATAAAGCAAAACAGCTAAGGTAGAACCATAAAACTTAGTAGATTAAATAATATGAAAGAACTCAATCAATACAACTTATTATGTTAAAAAAAAGCTGATAAGAAGTTATTGTACATCATTAACTTCCAAAGGAGGAATAAGACTTAAGAAAGATTTTGGTCTGTTCAGAAAAAAAAGTTACTCTTTTCTCATTTGATAATCACATGTCCCAATCGCCTTAGACTTTTCATTGTATTCCTCGTAAGAAAACCACTTCAACAAATTCCTTCTGATTAACAAAAGGAAACTACTTATGAAAACATAGATAATGATCTTTGACATGGAAACATTGGAATTTTTTAATAAACAGGATCTTCTACGTAAGTGCATATAATATAATTAATCATTTACAATTACACAGTTAAGATAAGATCAGGTTTAGTTAAATAAAAGAGTCAAATCAACAAGATAAAGATCGATAGCCCTTTAACAGGTTAAACAGCTACACCAACACAGCAACCAAGACCAAAAATGCCTGAATATAAGTAACAACAAATGAAAGAAACATTACCAGGTGTACCAACACCAATAGTATCCCCTAATGAAATCTCCGAGATCCCCATTTCATACAGTGATTTTGCAACGTAAGCTACTTTTGCTGGAGCAATTCTTCCTTCCAGAGGACATCCCACAACACATGATATGTATCTGTAGTGTGAAGTCAGTAACAGGATTGACTATATAGTTGCTTTGATGAATTTGACAGTGACAACTGACAATTAGCAGAATACTGTTTTAAGATTGTTCAAATAATTTGAAAAAGTAAATAGATTCAAGTAAGGACGATTGGAGTCTGGCACACATTCTACTATCCGTAAAACCATGTTTTTAGCTTAGTTTGGGAGAAAATTTTGTTTGCAATGGCTCTCTTGAGAAGCTAAAAAACATAACACTGCCTTAAAATATGTTAGTTCAGACACACACTAAATCACCGTTCAAGCTACACTGTCTTCCAATCAACTACTTGTAAATCCAACATGAAAAGATTATGGTCGACAAAATTCCTATGACGTGTATATACAATATTACCGCCAAATATAATCATCAACGAAACGAATCAGTATATATTTCAACTTCAAATGAAGCACAAATCAAAGCCTTTCTTATGACTTGATGTCACGGCTAAATGAAACTATCAACATGGAAATAGGTACTTCAGCTCAGGAGCTATTCTTCCACTTAGATCTAAATCAGCCATCCTTTTGACAGCAAAGTAAAGCCAAGGCAAAATGCAAACACATCTGATAGCCGACAAATGATGTTTCAAGATTATTATGAAAATACGAAGTCCCTTGTTTTCAAACACATATAAATAACCCTTTTGTTTTAACTAGAAGTAACACATAAATTTTCAGAAAAAAATCAAATTTATCCATCATTTAAATGTATGAATCAAAAACATACCCACGAACTGGGATTGCGAGGCTTCTAGAAGCTGAAGCAATATCACGGCAACGAGCAAGGTTATCCTCAATGCCACAATTGAGATTTGCTTTAGAGAATGATTCAGAAGCAGCAGGAAAAACAGCCACTTCCTTAGCTCCAGCAGCAACAGCTGCCTCAAAACCCTGGAAGAAAGGGGGTCAGATGATCACAACCATCCACAAATAAATCAAATAATATATTTACCAATAACTATAATTCTTACTTTGAGATTTGGAGTTAAGACAGGAAAGCTAGCACCTTCAACGTCTTGAACTGCTGCCAGTACATCCTTTGCATCTGCCAACTGAAATCAGTTATTAATATGAGAAATTGGTTGGTCAGAGGATCACATGATTCATTAAACAGTGTACAGATGAAAAGTACATACGGAAGTACAATAGAAATCATGATTAACACTTAAACAAAAAGGAGGTATAGACAGTAACATATGCACAAGAGACCCGATCAAGTCTTGTAACAAGCAATGAAAATTCAAAATCATTATTCCTGATTACAGGCACGGAAATGGAACTTTTACAACGGAAATATAGGAACAGTAATCAAGATAAGAATATCTGGGCACATTGAATTGACAAATAAAAGCCTATATAAGATCTCATGAAAATACCTTACAGAAATAAGGTAGAAAATGAATCGTAAACAAATAATAATGAAAAAAATTATTATTAGAGAGTACTTAGTTGTTTCTATAAAATCACAAATGATTATCTCTAGGAAAAAACATATGTTACCTGTGGCACCCATTTTGGTGAGACAAAACTTGTCGCCTCAACAACAGATAGCCCAGAAGAAACTAGAAGTTTTATCAATTCGATTTTCACATCAGTGGGAACAATAACCTTCTCATTTTGCAATCCATCCCTTGCACCGACCTCCACTATCTTTACAAAGTCTGGAATATTTTTACAAAGCTGAGGCATTGAATGTAATATTAGTCATAATTCTCCAACAAAAGGACGGTCCGAATAAAATATGTCAATGAAACAGGGAAATGGTCAATTAGAAATAATTATACAAACATCATTATATCAAGCATTAAATGCACAACATAGAGACATAAATAAAAATACACTTCTTTTTTGCATCAAAAGAAAATTATAGATTCAGCAAACGATGTTATTTAACCGGATAAGTATGTGTCATCTTCCATTCTTCCTTGCTTGATAACAAGTTTCAAGTTAAACTAAAATGCATTAACATTAGGGGGGAAGAGTATAAAATGCATAACATTAGGGGGGGAAGTATACATTAGATCAATTGCACCTTGCTTGAGAACTCCTTTGTGCATCTACCATCGTTATCAGCTCTAAAATGACGGTTTACCATATAGCTGGCAGCATGATGATTATCATTTGCCCCCGAAGTCCAGTTCAGGTATCGAGACAAAACATTTATTTTGTATTTGTCAAATGCATTCCTAAGTTCTCTTGTGTTTGTAATTTCCCTGGTGCATTCATGATTTGGAAAGTAAATAACGCATGATTTAAGGTTAAGGACATATATTACCTTAAAAATTCTACCAAACTCATTTTAAAAAAATCAAGTATTACGGCCAAACAGCATATCTTCAACAAAAGTTAGATCTTTATCATCCCCAACGGCCCAAACAGCAATAAGCAAAAAAGCATTCATGCATAAATATACAAAAGCCAGCCATCTTGTCCCATTTATTCGTAAGAAATATCAATTTGTATGCTACTCAGTAATCATAAACAAGAATGTCAAAATGAGATCCTACCTAGGGTCAAAAGAATGAGAAAACACCTAAATAAAAGGATGGTAACACTGGCTCTACCAGAAGTCCAAAATTACAATTAAAGACACACATGTAAGAAAATTTAACGAATTCATAAGGTCGCGTACAACTCATCGCTCATATAACATAAATTTTAAAAGACATAAAATAAAAACACCAAAGAAAACAGTCCAACTCTAGATTCTAAGGGCTTGAACAATTTTTCAGTTTTAAAACTAAAAATCAAAATGTGAGGCCTAGATTATTGTTTTCTAGATTATCTTGTTACGGAGGGAAAATACGTGTATGAGAGTGAAGATTGAGTTGCTGAACCGTGCATTTGCTCCCCACTAATTAAGTTCCACCCAAACACTATTCAATTCCAGTTCAATAAGAAATCAGTTAAACAGAGAAAAAAAATTCCCCTGATAAAAAGGAGTCACAAAATTAAGAATTTTTCTAAGAAATCAGTTCAATGAGAATTTTTCTGAGAAATTTTCCACTATTCAATTGCTCCATCAGAAAATTATGAATCAAACTAAACACGTCAAATTCATATCCTACGATACGACCATACAATCTTCCCTGGTGGTCCTACATCTATTTGGCAGAGGGCCAATCCATAACTCCTCCAAGAAATATCTTGAAATACACTATAACTAATTACATCTATTCTAAGATAAAGAGTAATTAGTTAGCTTTACAATTCAGTTAAGTTAGTTATGAAGTTAATTAGCTTCTAATGTAGCTGAAGGACTTTAGGTTGATTCATCTCATTGATTCACTTTCAAAAATTCAAACCAATGTCTATTCTTCCATTTCCTCACTTAACAAAGACTAAGACCCGTTTGGATTGACTTAATTGAGCCTATATACTGGCAGGCACAAGCACTTGTGAGATTGTTGGGGAGAGCTTATGAAAACAGCTTTTGACATGTTCATAAGTTGTTTTCAGCTTCTCCCTATGATCTCCACCATAGCTTATAAAAACAACTTACAGCTTAATTAAGTGGTTTATTCAAATAGGGCCCAAACAAATGTAACAATGATTAAAAAGAACAATTCATTTTAATTCAAAAAAAAAGAAAAGGAAAAGGATTGATTATTTGATGATTATTACCGAGAATGAACATAAGATGAAAAAGTTGGATTTGTATGAGTGGTAGCATAGTTTTGTTTCAAGAATCGCACCCTTTGCGCTATTTTCTGCATATCCTCCGCACTTGCACTTTCGTGTCAACAAAAAATTCAATAACTCTCATTTTTATATTTTTCATCAAATCAAATGCGATCACGATTGGATAAGGACTAAAATCTGATCTCATTATTATTATATTAAACATTTCGCATTAGAATCGAATAATTATTAGTTAAGTTTTATTTATTTTCTGGTCGAACGGGTTAAAAAAAATCGGAGGATTAATTAAAATTAAAATTAAATGAAAGATAAAATTAGAAGAGAAAATGTTACCCCAAAAATAGTCCTTCTTATATAATTTTTTTTTTATAGTGTTCAATATTGTTATGTTATTGTAAATTGTTCCTAAGTCTAAATTGCGAAAGTTTGGGTCTTTCTTTTTTTAAGTCATACTACTCAATTGGGAAAATATTTTGGATTCCCTGTGATTATTACTCAAATAGTCAAAAACTATGATTTTCACTTCATTTTGAATAAGATTAATGGTAGAATAGTTCGGTGGAAGATAAATCTTTTGAGTAAATTTGGTTCTTTTACTTTAGCAAAAAGTGTAATGACGAATATGCCTATTTATATTATGTAAAATCTTTGGCTCTTCAATGTAATTGTGAGAAAATTGATGTTTTTTTGTTCTTTCTTGTGGGATAGAAATCCTTGCCATTGGATTAATTGAAAAACTTTATTTAAACCTAAAATCATGGAGGTTTAGGTGTTCGCACTACGGACTCTCTAATACAGTCTTTCTTGGCAAGCATATCCAAGACATTTTACTTCAACCCCACAAGTTATGGGTTCAAATGATGAAGACTAATATTTGACCAATAGTCATATCATCCACACACACACCTGTCAAATAAGGAGACTCTTGTATTTGGCGTGATATAGTGAAAGCGGCAAAGGTTCTTGGTCCAAGTTTCATTTGGCGGGTTAATAGAGGAAATGTTTCGATTTTGCTAGATAATAAATATTTATGTGAGGTCGTTCCCTATGTTGATATTAGCGACACCAATCTTTGTGTTGGAGATATGATCTTTCTATAGATAACTGTTAAGCTTGGTTCAAGTGCCATGCTACAGCTGAATCACGTTCTATCTTCATAGTTACTTGTTGGGAGATTTGGAGGAATATAAATGAAGAGATTTTCCACCTTAAGAATCACCCACAATGTCTCACTTTTGCTCTGAATGTGGCTTGTTCTTCGGAAATGTTGGGGCTTTAGGTAGCTGTGAAGGATTACAATAAAACTGAAACGTCGTGTGACCAATGTGGTCAAATGTTCAAATCTTCTCAAGCTTGTGCATGCCTTGGGAGCGGACATCAAAATATAGTATATTATCCACCAATAGTACCGCAACAACGTTTTAATTGTAATGAATGCGACTTGTTCTTCGAAAATGTTTGGGTTTTAGGTAGCCATAGATAGATTTACAATAAAAATAAAACGCGACGTGACCAATGTTCGTCCTTACATACAGGGTTTATGATTTTTCTTGAAAAAAATCTCACCTTATAAAGGTGAGGTGGGCATTTTGTCAAAAGAAAAAGGTAAGGTGGGTATATCACTTTTCTTTTGCCTTAGTTTCATTAATGAATTTAATGATTCTTCTCAATTTTCCTTGACGAATATCTTTTAAGAGAATTGCTCTTCTCCCATCTAAAATTGCCCACTCCAGCACAAACTACCTAAAATACTCCTATGCGAGTAAACTCACGTTCGGTATAATCAACGTGAGTTAACTCACGTTGGTTTATTTATGTGATTTATTTATTACTATAGTAGTATGATTCTTCTCCATTGCTTGGTGCAGTACTAGTTCTTTCTCATGCTTTGTATTGCTGACTGGTAAAAGTGAAAAGTGTTTCATTCACTTCTGAAGCCAAAAATTACATCTCAATTATATTACATGTCGTACTATTTTGTCTATTTCAAGGTTATTGCAAACTTATACCGCAAACATTTTGATTGCAATAAATCCATTCCAAAGGCTGCCTCATATTTATGGTGCGCACATGATGCAACCATACAAGGGAGAGCCAAATGGAGAATTAAGCGCTCATGTATTTGCAGGAAAAGAGAAGAATCATACGACTATTGCAACAAATAAATCACATGAGTAAATCAACATGGGTTAACTTACGTTGGATTTTAGCGTGAGTTAACTCACAAAGCGTGAGTTTTCAACGTGACTTAAGTCATGTTAGGTATGATGCCTACGTGACTTAAGTCATGTGAGAGTATTTTCATCAATTTATATGAGAGTGATCAATTTTTTTTATAGGAGAATAGCAATTTCCTATCTTTGAAATCCAATGACACTTATAAACCTGATGTTAGACACAAGGCAAGCCAAGAGCTCAAACCAACATTCATATTCATTATACACATATGATCGTTACATTACATACTACATGAACGTTGATACATCCATCCAGTGGCGGAGTCAGGAATTTTATAGAGCCTGGGCAAAAAATTTATCGCAAAACGTTACTTTCTTCCTGCGAATAATTTCACATTTCATGCAGATAATTTCACATTTCCTGCGGATATATCTTTCTTACGGATCCTAAAATCCTAAGGTATTACCTCACTTGGGAACCTAAATCCTTGGCAAAATCTGCAGGAAATGTGTTTCCTGCGGAATTTACACAAAAATCCGCAGG
>Ga0099826_10002358_pt1 | contig 12145 bp, 8 predicted proteins | sample Mtrugardesep15_FD_76830 | JGI IMG/M metagenome (GOLD analysis project Ga0099826, IMG submission 76830) | Root nodule microbial communities of legume samples collected from California, USA - M. trunc garden sep15 | ecosystem: Host-associated > Plants > Roots > Nodule | place: USA: California...
GACAACAATCTATATTCCATGGCCCATTAGGCTTTTAACTTGTCAGGCCTTGTAAATATCACTATCACCAGGGTTAATTTAGTCATTTTAATTTTTAATTATGATTTATGACCTTGTTCGTTGGATTGTCTTTCTCTTGAACTTGCCTTCACCTTCGACACTCTCTTCCCCCTCACACTCGCGAACACAAAAATCCCAATCATACTCAAAACCTTTGCAACAAATTAGGGTTTCAATCTCTTCACTCTCTCTTTGGTGCAATGGAACCACCAATGTACGAACACTCTCAACCCTTGAACACCACCGTACCAATCACCGCCGGCGAAAGTGACGACGGTTCCGGTCCCGACGCCGGTGTCGAGGCTCAACATCAAATTCAGTTTGAGACTCACGCTTTGGATGATTCCAACTCTGATGCTGTTTACGGCAACGGTGGTGAAAATCCAGAATTCGCACTTCAAAGCTTTGAGGAGTCTGATCAGCTTACGTTGTCTTTTCGCGGACAAGTTTATGTTTTCGATTCTGTTACGCCTGCTAAGGTACAATTCTCAATTGTTGAATACTTTTTCGTGATTTTATTGTTTATTTATTGATATTTCATGGTGATTATGTGAAATTTTTGTTGCTGAAATTGATTTAAGGTGAATAATGAACGAAATTGAAATTTGTTTTGTTAAAGTTTATTTTTTTTAATTATTTCGGATTGAAAATTTGTATTTGGTTTCATGTTACAGGTTCAATCGGTGTTGTTACTGTTGGGTGGATGTGAACAACCTAATGCGGGCGTGGATGCTGTGCCTCAACAAAGTTTGAGGGTGGTATGTTTTCTAGTTGACGAATAATAATGCTATTGGCACAAACTTACACTCAAATCACTTCATCAGCTTGTAACATGTTGAAATTTTGTAATTTGAATATGCATTAGATTTGGGAAGTAAATACTAGTGAGTGGAAGAAGATAATGATTAATTTGCCGATCTATGGCTTGCTAAATGCTAGCTTAGGTCAACCATACCTGTAGGTTAGGGGATACAAAGATGGCTTGGTGTGGGAGAGTTTAAGAGTGGATATATTGATAATGGTCCTCAACATAGGAATTGGTAAATTGATGTCCGAGTGACGTGAACGACACTCTATGTGAATGACATTATTCATAAATCATAATAGGCTCTGAAGCCCCGATACTCCAAAAATTCCGAAGTATCGGTGTTCGGCACGTATCTGACACGAATATATCCTGATAAATACCGGGAAAGTATCCAGTAATTAATCTTTATATTTGAAAAAAATAAATTGGCCGATATGTGTCGGATATAATTTAATTGTGCTCCGGATACGGTTGCCCATGATAGTAGTAGTACTTATGATTTCCTTTTTGGTTGGTACCTAAGATACATAATTTTTACTTGTTTTAATGTGAATGTTTCTTTATTATCATTATCAGTTTTAGTTATGTTTATATATTGTGCATTTATATACTTAATTTAAATTTAATTTTTTAATAAAGTATTTGGCTGTAATCGTATCTTGATATTTAAAATTTTCCATATCGCCGTATCCGTGTCGTATCCTTATCATGTCAAATATACGTGCTTCATAGATAATAGGATTTGATTAATGTTCAAGTGCAAATGGAAATTTATAATTCTTTGGGTTTTGGTGCAGGAATCAATGGATTTTCCTACAAAATATAGTCAACTACATCGAGAAGCCTCATTACTTAGGTTCCGACAGAAGAGGAAAGAAAGATGCTTTGATAAGAAAGTTAGATATGAAGTACGTCAAGAAGTTGCACTCAGGTCCGATAACTATCCTACTGCGGTTTGCATTTTAAGCTTAACATTTTTGTTGCTTTATGCGTAAGATTCATCATGCGAATGATGATTGGGAATGAGTTTGCCACTTTGCTTTTATAAACCAATTTGTTGATAAGTTGTAGATATGATATAATTGTAGAGTATTATATGACAAGATAATAATATAACTGAACGGTTTTCTATTAGATCTGTTATCAAGCTGGTCTACGGGCTTAATTATCCCAGTATGATTGTGTTTTCTTTGCATCCAGGCTTCCTCTTACATACAATTATTTTCAGATTTAAAATGTATATTACATAGAATCATGTTGGCATTTAGGCTTGACTTGGTAAAGTCAAGCCCAAGATAGACCATATGGGCTGGTCTATGAATGGAATTTGTGCTTTAAATTGCCTTCTCATTTTGAAGTGGCCTAGGATGGTAGATTTTACATTGGGTGGGTCTGTTACCAAATTGACTACACAACAATAGATATTTATGGGCAATTTCAACTTCGTTGATTTGGTGCATTCTCAAACTTATACTATTGAGAACCCTGTGTTTTTAATTTTGGAGGAATTGTAACTGACAAACTTGTAATCTCAACAAATGTCAAATTGCCTTTGTTAAATTTGTTGACATGGATTCTTTTATGCCCTTTTGATTGGTGTCCTTGGTTTTGTGTGTTATTTTCAGTGTGATTGGTATTCTTGCAATTCTCTTCATTTCATTTCCTTCAAATGATTTTGATTCTCAAATTTTAGATATAGCACTAGTTGACCGAGAATTTGAGGATAACTTTGGTTCATGTTGCCTGCCAAAAGAGTTCTGGTATGAGTCCTGCTGACAAGTCCTCTTAGGGCAAGGTCTAAGAAATCAAGAAATATAAAGTATTTGTTTGAATATGCTCCTATTGTTTAGAAACAAATATTGATCTCCGACCATAGTAGACAAGAAACTAACAGTAGTGCTGTCATGTTGTTCCTTCCTCCTCTAGTCAAAAAACAGCATCCCCCTTCAGTATCTTGGATGCATGATAGCTGAATAATTTATATCTCAGAGTGAAAAGTAGAATGAATGAATGATAGCCCAATAATTTATAGCCCAGTATATTGTATTAATAATGACTTGAAGTTGACAGATGTTAGTTATGCCTCTCATCAATACATTTTTATAGGACTTAATCTTGTATTTTTTAATGGACTAAAAGCTGACGATTTGTCATGTCATTAACTATTCCATGTTATCTATGTTCCACTTTCTTTTATTTCGCTCTTAATTTCCATTTGTTGCTGCCAATTTCACTCTTCATTTTATGTTTAAATGTAGGATGCAGCGAAAGAAGGGTCAGTTTACTACATCTAAGAAACAAGATGGGTCCAATAGTTGTGGTACAGACCAGGATTCTAGTCAGGATGCCAGTCCATCAGAAATCTCGTGAGCTTGTTTTTACTGTTGTTATGGCCAAAATATATTTTTTGTTCCGAGACTTGTAGCAATTAATTTTTCCAGAACAGTCCAATATGAAATAACAATATGTATCTAGTTTTCTCTTCACTGGAAGTTTTATAACTAGATTTTAACCACCATTCTTTAAATTGCATGTTTAAACAGTTGCACACATTGTGGCACAAGCTCAAAATCGACCCCAATGATGCGGCGAGGGCCATCTGGTCCAAGGTCACTTTGCAATGCTTGTGGGCTTTTCTGGGCAAATAGGGTAGGTGTTCTCTCCAAAGGCTTTTTTATTTTTTATTTTTTTTGAAAATGTGTTTGTGGGTTTGTGTTTTGTTCTATTTAATGTGTACATTCATACGACTAACACATACACTCATGCATGCCCTTCCATGTTCCTTCATTGCATTGGTATTTGCAAATATATACTGTTGTATGACTGTTTTGCTGAGAAGTAGTTTGTCGATCAGTGCAGTGAATATTCAGTTCTTTTAATTTTTTTCAGCTTGAATTTCCATAACCGTGTTTGTTTTGCTATATCTTTTTAGTTTTTCCTGTTTGTAAATATTTAAGAGCTCTGTCTGTTTGGCTATTATGGATATTTTGAAATGACATTGAATGTGCATAAAAATGCAATGCATATGACCATAAATTTGTACCTTCATCGTTCTTGATTCTATTTCTACTTTTAGCTACATTGTGGAGTTGACTCTAGGGAGAAATCATATATATATATAGTTTCACAACAAATTGAAGAATCTATTGGTTTATAATGTCTGGCTCTGGTCTATTTTTGCACTGTTGGGAATATCAAAATTTTGGGCAGTCTTGTTGATATTGCTTTTTGTGGACTATTTTCTTTTAAAACTTGTCAGAGGGTAATTTAATTTTTTCCCACTCATCCTCAAATGTCGAATCATCGTCTATTGGGGAGATGCAAGTATTTTCATTGTTGCATCAAGCCTAATTCGTTCAACTGTGAATCTCTAATTTCTTCTATGTTGACCGATTAATTATTAACAGTTCCCCCTTTTGACAATGGTCTTGGTCTATTCTACAGGGTGTTTTGAGAGACCTTTCCAAGAGACATCAGGAATTATCTACTGTACCAGTTGAGCAGGTATTTCTTTAATTCATCATCTATTAATCGTCGTCATCATCATAATCTACACTATCTCATAAAGAAAATATGCTGTTTTGGGCTGGCCTTTTCTCCTTCCTATTATAATACCCTTAAACAAATTTTAATCAAAATATCATAAAAACTACTGTTCGTACTTTATACGCACTAGCGCAATAAGAAAACAGGACACACGGGCGCCCGTCTTAATGCTAGTAATAATAATAAAAATAATAATAATATGTGCACCATTATACCTCTTAATATTTTTGCGTGCGATGATCAGGTTGATCAAGGTAACAACTCAGACTGTGGAACTACAACTATCCCTGCACACAACATCACCCCTATTGAGCAACCATCTACAACTATTTGCTAGTACTATACTGGTACTTCGTCTGTTTGGATGCACAGCTATGTCTTTTGGATGCAAGATATTATGAAGTTACAAGTATAAGCCTCAAATCCATGTGCTGTAGAAAGTATTGACATGAGAGCAAACAAACACACATCACCTGAGTTGTTTTCCCCTATGTATTTTGATATATTTAGAAGTATAAATCTAGATGAACTTACATGGATGTATATAGATTCAAGTGAAATTTTGTTTGGATATTTACTTTTGACCGAAACTTAAAACTGGTGGTTCTCTTGGAAAAAAGAAACTAAGCAGCAATGATGAATGAATGAAAAGAGTATTTACAATAATGTTTCAATCAAATTATTGTCGAAAAAATATCATAACAGAATTAGTGATATGCATCCTCATAACTAACTGATATATAACGCCCCTCAAATTAGCACAAGGTTGGTGATTTCGACTGTATTTGTGTGCGTTTATATTGAAGAAAAACAACAGATAATTCACATAGATTTGCTGGATCATCGGCTGAAACCAAAGCACCAGGCTCTAACTTAGGTTCCCTTACATCAAAGTTGTTGTGATCAAACAACTTCCTGGGACCTTCGAGGTTATATATTCCGAGGCTAGCTAACAGACATAACAAGCATTTAACTGTCCTGCAACCTTTGTTCAGTCAATAGGCAATGTTCTTTCCTTATTTTCTCAAGGTAATGTGACCCATACCATGCAAACACAATTTGGCATTCTATTATTTTATGTTTTCTCATTCAGAAAATTCAATTAAAAGCTATATCTATATGGATTGGTGAACCTTTTTAATATACACGTGACTGAAATGAAACTACGCATAATAATGACAATGACAAAATACATTTTTGTATATATCTATAATAACCAATTCAGAACAAGAAAATTGCAGGTCACATGTTTCAGGGTCAAATACAAATTCACATGTTCCCCTCAAATGCGTTAAATTAAATAGTAGTGCAGATTAAGACATTTCATGCTAGTTTAACATAGTTTCATGAATCAACCTGGTTCTTATAGGCAAATTATTCTTGAATGCAGAAAAAAAAAATCATCAAACAATGTTCAGTACAAGTTAAAGTTTTGAGCCATAGTCGTCCTTATAATCATGCCAAAGCAGTTGTTACTAGACTTTCTTCCAATGAACGCAATTATTTGAAACAAAATATAGTACTAAAAGCAAAAATGTTATTGTTATCTTTAGGAAGAATGTTGACATTAAAAATTCGATTTTCAGAATACAGTACTTCTGTTACTTCTGGATTCAAACATGTACTACTATCTTCTGACTCTTGACCAAGACTTTGATGAAGTTTCCCTTTAGCCAGATAACATATAGGATTTATAGCCAACTAGCCATTAGAATTCATACAACTTGATTTTGGTAGCTACTTGCTCGCCTCATGCGACGGTCCACTTTCATTTCCAGCTCAGCTCAATTCGACGTTTCCACAATGTCTCGCAGATCATTTTATCGACATGTGATTCATTTATTTCCCCTTATGGCTATTTTACTATTTGTTTATCTATATTTTTTTTGATTAAAGTTTGTTTATCTATATTGTTATTGTCATTATTTGTGTCTATATTATATATTTTTTTGAACAAATCAAAATGAAATATAATACCACCAAAGCACAAGATGTGCGAAGAAGAGCCAAACAATTTTATATTATATGTTATCGACTTGCGTATTTGTTCACTACATGCTGCAACATGACCAATAATCCTCTGCAATTTGAATGGTCTAATTCATCTTATATGGTGTTTGCACGAAATTACAAGTGGTGTTTAAACTGTCAATGAATCTCCACAAATTATTCCCTTTGAAGTCTTAACAAATAAGTTTCCACGAATGCAATGTCATAATACTTCATGTATATTGTTTAGTCCCCTCAATGATATTTGACCAAAAAAATAAGCTGCGTATCTTTTAACAAGCGCATATACACTATATAGTGAGAAGACACGAAACAGCAACAGCATCTCATTCTATTGTGATCAGATATAAAATTTTAAATATCCAAAAAGGTTGACATAATTAATGCTTGGCAAAACATCTCAACTATTTGAATTTTGACCCGAACAAATGATTATCTTCAATTCGGAGTACAACGGTTTGCACAAGTACACAATCAGAATTATTATTTTTTGACTGCCCTATAATGAAAAAAATATTCCATATCTAGCCTACATGAAAAAGAAAGTCCAAAACTACCCTACCTTTTCTCTTTCTCTTTTCCCAGCAATTTTATTTTGCGGGGAAGGCCCGCAAGACATGCCATCCCTTCAAATGACTTTAGGTCAAAGTAATCAATTGCCGCAAATGAAAATAATGACAGTATATTTTTAGAAGAAATGTGGCTTAGGAGAGAAGAAGACATGCCATCCCTTCATGTCTTCTTCTCTCCTAAGCCACATTTCTTCTAAAAATGTATTGTCATTATTTTCATTTGAGTTCAATGACAGACGACTCAATGATCGATGACCGAACTCGGCAAATGACTTTAGGTCAAAGTAATCAATTGCCGCAAGAACCAAATGACAACGACGAAGACCAAAATCAACCACAAATCAATCGTCAAAGAGCTCGCCATCAACTAACGCCTCAGCCGACATGAAGAAATCCAAAAAGATATGCCGGTATATCTGACGGGTTGACTCTTTTGTCACTCTTCACATTGGACTTTTATTCTTCCTCTTCTCATCAACTCTACATGGAAGGCTTCTGATTCCATCCCATGCTCGTGGGTTGGTGTTTAATGTGACTATAACCATAATGTTATTTCTCTAAACCTCACTAGTCATGGGATTTTTTTGTCAACTTGGGACAGAAATTGGAAACCTTCACCACTTGCAGACCCTTGTGTTGTTTGGAAATGGTTTCTTACGAAAAGTGCCTTCAGAGTTAAGCAACTGTAGTTTCCTTGAATATATAGACTTTTCTGAGAATAGATTCAGTGGAAAGATACCATAAAGTGAGCCTGCAAAGTAACCTTCTTAGCAGGGGTCCTATCCCGACCAATATTGGAAACTTGTCTCATCTATTGAGGTTGTATCTATATGATAACATGTTTTCAGGAAGTATTCCTTCATCTCTTGGTAATTGCAGTAAACTTGAGGACATTGAATTGTCTTTCAATAGTTTGAGAGGCGAAATTCCGGTCAGTATTTGGAGAATTTCAAGTCTTGTGCACATCTTGGTTCACAACAAAATCCTAGAGGGGATTTTATCGGGGCAGCGATAGGGCACAATCCCAGTTATGTCTGGCGTAGTATCTGGTCTTCTCGAATGTTGTTAGCTGAAGGTCATCAGTGGAAGATTGGAAATGGCCACCTCGTTAGTATATGGAATGATCCTTGGCTCCGACGTATGGAGAATCCACAGGTCCAAACAGCAGCACCAACACAGTCTCAATATATGCTTGTAAGTCAAACTATTAATTATACAGATGGTAGCTGGAAGCCTGGAATGAGAATTTAATCAGGAACATTTTTGAACCGAGGGATGCTGCTGAAATCTTAGGAATGCCTCTGCTAAATGTAACAGAACGAGACAGTGTTATTTGGCGATTTGACAATCGAGGTTTATACACGGTGCGAAGTGCATACCAAGTTTACATGGAGAGAATTATTGACAGAGTTCATCTGAAAATTCCAGGGAATTGGAATTGTATTTGGTCATTAAAGGTCCCCCCTAAGGTTCGATCTTTTCTTTGGCATTTGGTTCGAAACTGCTTACCTAATCGGATTCAACTGCAGCATAAAGGTGTTCATTGCTCTCCGAGGTGTGTATCATGTATAATGAAATGGAGAATAATTGGCATGTGTTTTTAGAATGTCCATGTAGTGTAGCATGTTGGAGAAGAATTGGCATATATGACATTTTGCAAACTGTCACGGCCTCTGTAGACAGTTTTGCAAAACTCTTTTTCAAGGTACGTCAAGTTACTGATGGGGACAAATTAATCAATTTTAGCATGCTTTTGTGGAGTCTTTGGAAGCGGAGAAATACAAAACTTTGGGAAGGGAAGTTAGAGGACTTTAAGCAAGTAATGGCGAGAGCAAGTGAAGTGCTGAATTCATGGTTGTTTGCTCGTAATAGTTAGAGTGTACCAGCCCGAACAGATCCGGGAAAATTATACAGCTGGGTTCCTCCATCAAATGGCTATGCTAAATGTAATATCGATTCTGCCATTTTCAAGTCAAAACAGCAGGGGTCGTCGGAGCGTGCCTTAGGGATGGAACGGGTCAATTCAAAAAGGCTTTCTCCACTTGGTGTTCATTTTTTATGGCTGCTAGTGAAGGGGAAGCATGGGGGCTGCTACAGACCCTTAAGTGGCTCATGTCTATGGATTTGGATTGTGTTATTATAGAGATGGATTGTAAAAGGGTAGTGGATGACCTTCATAATTCAAAGTTGGATCGATCCGAGTATGGTTCAATTATCTCTCAATGTAGGACCCTTTTGTCTTTCAAAAACAATTACAAAGTTGTGTTTACTAGGCGACAAAGTTGTGTTTACATGCCACAATCAAATGAGTTTTCCTGTTGTGGTACCTGTCAAGGACATTCAGTCACAACATTAGTAAAATCACAATCAAATAAAGAAAATAGAAAGTTGTTCGATGATAACTCAACTAATCATTAGCCAGAGATAGCCGAGAAATAAATTCAAAAAGCGACAAAGTTTAAGCCAAATAACAGGACTTGCAAAAAGAAAACAATTGAGCAAAAAGAAATGTTTAAAGAAAGAATAATTCTCTGATATTAACTGTTAAAATGTACGCAAGACATACCCTAACTGGGAGAAAATACATATTCAAGAATCGTGATGAGAGGTCTTCTCCATATGTATTCTTCTTCCTCTCTTCTCCATATATAACTCACTGACAAAATGGAGCAAAGTTATAATACAAACACATTTAAGGAGTAGCAAAGTAACAGTTGACAAAATGGACACTGATAAGTTAAAGAAGAGAAGGAAATTTAATGCATGGAAGTGTCATTCAAAAATACCTTTGATAGAATCCATATGCAATATACATGGTAGCATCTGAGAAAAAATATGTTTATCAATTTTTCGGCTCTGTCTGAAATAAGCATCTGAGAATAAATATGTTTAAAAGAAATTATTTGAATAGCACATGCGAAAAAAACTCACCATTAATATTAACCACTTCTCCGGGATTACAAATTACTATTAAGCTCCAGTGATGTCTGCCAACATGGCCAAAATTTAATTCCAATCAAAACATCAATACAGATTGAATTCCAAAATTGAATTCCAATCAAAACAAAGGCATGAAAACAAATTCTTTTTCAAATAAATTAACTTTTCTTGTCCATTTATGAACACGTTGAAATGCAGATTTGCCGTAACAAGCACTGTGGGGATTTTTGTCCAAATTAGCCAGCTTTTGAAAGAAAAAACTATTGAAAAAGTGGAACCTATCCTTTTGATTCTCTTGTATATTAGAGGATTAAATTGAAAAAGTGGAACCTATTCTTCATATATCTGCCAAAATTGAAATTTTTAAACAGTTACATTACACCCATCTTTCACTAGTTATAATGTATATTAGAGGATTTATAAATATTATTTTGTACTTACTCTTGGAAGTAGCTTGTTAGTCCAGGAGAAAAAGTTGTGCTGCCTTCCACATTTTCTGCAATATCAGACTCCAAAATTGCTGATTCCGTCTGCAAAAAGAATGGCATAGATTAGTAAACTCACAAATTGAGACCCAAAAGGGACATAATAACCTGACTTTTCTGTAATGAAGATTAGTAAACTCACTAGTATCTTGTTTCACAGCTTCCAACACAAAAATCTTTTTGAAATCAATGGTGTTTCCCAACGTGTCCAGATCGGTCTCTAAATTGAAGTTACCACCAAATCCATCAACATCAATGACCTTGTCTGCATGAGAAGAAAACAATTGCAGAATGAATTGGAAGTACTAAAACGTGGACTACGTCTACATGACAAATCTGACGTATATCCTTGACAATAAAAATCTAGAGGACACTCAAACTCAGAATCGAATGTGCATTTATTTTTGTATCAACACATGAAATCACATTTGGTTTTGTTAAGAGATAGATTTCCATCAGTTGAAATATATGAACCACTAGTCACTAATTCATTTCTTTTCAAACTGAGATCTTCAATTAGGAAAGTTAAAAATGGCAAATTGATTTGGCTTTGAAATCCTTCTGATTTTAGTTAATTATATAAAGAAATCAACACAAATCTTGTCCAATCAATTATTATAATGATTCCAAACACAATTCCTCCTACATCTCCAAACACTTTTATTTAATTTTTTTTAACTCAAGACACATACACATCTTAAACAGCAAAATAGTATATTGATATAATAAATCCAAATCTAATGTTACATTGACATCTCTTGCTTAGGGTTTTAAAAAATCCATACTTCAAAATTTAAAAAAATATCCACAATTTTGAGTAGATTCTATGTCCACATCAAATTCCAATCGATTGTTTTAATGATGATTCCAAATAAATACAATGCTAGGGTTTCATTCTAATTAACTCTCAATTCCTCTTATTTGAATCTTCATCAAGCTCACATTTTTTCAAGGATCCATGATCAATTTTATCAACTCAGACACATTCTGAATTCTAGATTGATATAAAAATTTAAAATTGAATTCTAGATATTATTCAAAATCATATGAAGATAAAATAAGTCAGGATTCCATGACTTCCATCCAAGGAGGCATAAGCTGCCTCTTCTTTGTAGGTCGCTCCATTCTATATATTGAACTGTTGAACAAATGATTAGATGATGATAATGATCGCTGGTCAATAGATCTTTCGTCCTTGCAAATATAGGTCAAAAAGTCAAATGATTAATATTTGCAAGGGCAAAATGAGAGGATTAGTAAGCTCAAGAATGAAATTTCAAACGACCCCTAATTACAAGGATGAAATGCATATTTAAACCTATTTTCTATCACCAAAAGACATTTTATAAGCTGCGAAACGTTTCAATTGAATAGCTTGAATAGCACCGATTTTCGTTGTCCTCTAAAGAAATCTTGAGAGTCATAATTCAATATCACAAGATACGTATTTGGTAGGATGGCAAAATGACAATAGGTAACTGTACACAAGACAAAAATAACCTAAAATAAAATATACGTTTAAATAAACCTAAAATGAAATATAAATCTTCCTTTTTTTTTGAGGAAAAGCCATTGAAAAGCATGTATTAAAATCGAGTAATGATATTTGTGCAACTATTTTGTGACTAACTTTTTTTTTTGGAATAAAAACAATAGAGAGAGTATCAGAGTTGTTCAAAAAATTATCGTAAAAATAGTTATATATATATATATATATATATATA
>Ga0099826_10002359_pt1 | contig 12145 bp, 5 predicted proteins | sample Mtrugardesep15_FD_76830 | JGI IMG/M metagenome (GOLD analysis project Ga0099826, IMG submission 76830) | Root nodule microbial communities of legume samples collected from California, USA - M. trunc garden sep15 | ecosystem: Host-associated > Plants > Roots > Nodule | place: USA: California...
AATTATTGGAACACAAATCATTTAAACTTTGATTTCAACAAAACAAAAATACAATGTTAAAAGTAGAATCACAAATATACAGTAGTAGATCACACATAACAAATAAGCGCCTCGGTTGAAACTGATTTGCACATTGGTCAATTTCTCAGCTTGAATTGAATATGGTCAACTTTTCATGAAATGTGATCAACTTTTTACAGCTGATAGATACATTTTTTGTTTAAAAGAAGATAATTTTTTCTTTTTTTGGAAAACAGCTAAAAAATGTTCAAATAAATTAAAAACATCAACATCTATTGATGCTTCCCAAAGTTTACTGTTCCATTATAAATATAGATAGTTTTTTTAGTTATAATGAAGACCATACACATATATATAGGAGAATAACACTGTTCTAGTCTTTCTTCCTTTACTTTCGCCCTCTTCTATGACCTGAATAAACAATGTCAAATTAAATCACCTTAGATAAAATAAAATAATAACTAGCTAAGAAACAAATATTAATCCAACATAATATAAACAAAAGTAGAAAGAACTACTAGTGTTATTTTTTTTAGTGGCAGAAGGAACAGTGCTGTAAAAACAAGAAGAGCTAAGGATTTTTGAAAAGAATATATGAACAGAAAGTGGTACAGTTACTACGTTGTTTGTTGCCCTTAAATCTTGTGGTTACTGTTTGTTAGAAGTGCTAGTGAACCTCTGAAAAGATCGTACAATCCTAATAACTTGTAAAAAAAGGCATTCAATTTTTGTCCCAATGCTTCTCTTTCTCTATCATCTGAACCAAATTCATTGGATCTCTGATCAAACTCACTGTTATCTTCCTCGTCACACATTATTTATATATGTTTGTTACGATTAATTAGGACAAAATCATATTACTTTATTTTATATACTAAAGTAAAGTAAAGTAAAGGGATTATTATTTTAGTATAATTCAATTTGTCTCCAAATTAACTGAAGCGGAAGACATAAATGTTAATTTTTTATTTTTTGTCAGGGGGAGGGTACGGTTCTAGTTACTGAGTGGTTAATAGTAAGCTAAAATCGTGGGAATCGTTTCATTTTTTTTTTCTTTCTCTCTTTTGCACGAGGCATGTCGTTAACCACTTTATGCATAACATAACATGTATTACACGGGAGCTATATGTCTGGATGAACTTGATTTTTAAGCCTCAATTATTCGACAGCTATATATGAGTTAAATGAATAGAATTAAGCCGAAATAACTCTCCGAGTCATTTAAATTTTACATTTGTTTTAGATAGATCCTTTAAGTTTTTAAGATTTCAGATATGTCTTTTAAATTTCAAGTTTGTTTCGGATATGTCCTTTAAGTTTCTAAGGTTTCAGATAGGTCATTTAAGTTTCGAGTTTATTTTGGATAGGTCCTTTAAGTTTTTAACAGACAGATCAACTTTGGTTTAACGGAGGTTGATAGAAATGACATATCTGAAACAAATTCGAAACTTAAAGGACCTATCTGAAACCTTAGAAACTTAAAGGACCTATATGAAACAAACTCGAAACTTAAAGGACTTATCTAAAACCTTATAAACTTAAATGATTTATCTGAAACAAACATAAAACTTAAAGGACCCGAGGAGGTATTTGGCCTAAAATTAATGAAAGTGAGTTTGGTTTGACTTGGTCTGGTTCAAATTATTTGATTCAACTTGATGAAAGATGATCATCAGAACCACAGGTATTGAAGGTGTGTTGGTGTTCTACATTGATAAGGTTTTTGGGCTCTTAGGTTAGATGCAATATAGGACATGTGATAAATGTGAGTTGAAAGTTTATATTGGATAGAAAATGGAGTGTTGGATATTATATATAAATGAGATGATCCATAATTTTATTTTTTTTAAGATTTTGGGTAAAGATGTGATGTTTAAATGACTTGTGTGGTTGCTCTTACTCTAATATGAACGATATCCTAGAACTCTACTCATGACCCAACAATGGTATTAGAGCTTATTGTTCACAAGGGTTCGACCGACTTCTTACGTCAAAAGACTTTATGACCAAGAGTGTTCAGGTGGCAGGTCCCATTGTATGTGAACTATTAAAGCTTCCACTTAAGGGGGAAATAATTAATTAAGGGATTTACACTTGAATGAGAGATTGTTGTGTATCAATTGTGAGTTAGAACTCTCACGTTGGATAAAAATGTGAATGTTGAACAATATATACGTGAGAGGACTCGTAAACTCAATGATTTAAGGTTTTAGATAAAAAAAATGGTTTACGAATAACTTGAATGATTGTTCTTTCCCAAATGCAGATAACCCACCGACTCCCGTCATGATTGCATTGAGTTTTAGATTCAAACCTTTATCATGATAGGATTTATGCTATACGTGAGGGCACCCTCGTCTTATAAACTAGCTTTTAAACTCAAAGTTTTAATGTTTTACAAATAAGTGGCGTTGTAGTGTTGTTCCTCAGTGACGTAATACTCGTCATGGGGAGGGTCCATAGCCTAGGACGCACCTGTCTGTCAGGTCCCCTTAATGCTAGTCATATGACCCCGTCCCCTTTTAGTAATAGGGTCAGGGGCGGACCTCATCAAGGCACAGTGTGGCAAGTGCCACACCGCCTAGGTCCCCCCGTTTTTTTTTAATTCTTTACTAGTTCACTATAAAATGTTATTCATATATTAATATAGACTTAATTTTTTATGTTTATACATGTGTTTATGTTTTTACTTATATATTTATACGAAGTCATATTTTTTTTAATTTATACATGTGTTTATATTTTTACTCATATACTAATAAGATAACCTATTTTTTTAATTTAGACATGTGTCTATATTTTAACTTATATATTAACACGGGGATCAAATTTTTTTAATTTATACACATGTCTATATTTTTACTCATATTTAATACGAAAATAATTTTTTTTACATATGCCTATGTTTCTATTCATATATCAATACAGAGATCTATTTATTTATTTTATTTTATTTATAATTTCTACGCAATTGTGACTTGCTTTCAAAAAAAGAGTGTAACGCGCTCACCTGTCCGCATGCACGGGTATCATGCGAGAGCATTTGATTAATCTTTTGTAACCTATATAGAAAGAGATGTTGTTAGAACAAATAGTAATACTATAATTTTAGTTCATTTTCAACAAAAGGAAAATAGATTATTTTCTTTGTAGTTTGTGTTGCTACAACTATTTTTAATATAACTTCTCATTAAATTTAGTTTTATTTAATTATTTAACAAAAAAATTGCCCCACTAGTATTTTGAGTCCAGATCCGCCCCTGAATAGGGTTCACAACCACTCTTCCCTTACGTGCGCTCGAATTCATAGTATCCTTTCCCATTCGGCGCCTATGTGGATTCTCAGACATACTTATACAACGAAAAACAATAAAAAAAATCAATCAGGCATTTCATCAAACACTTAGATTGTAAAATATGTAACATTGATTCATTGTGTTATTTCAATGTTTAAACTACCCAGTTGAAATTAAACCTAGTCTAAGCAACATTCACAATGCCAAACATAGAAACATTTCATCATTTACTACAAAAAAAAAAATCAAATTTTACGTAAACACTAACGTTTTAACAATTTAAACAAAATAATCTAACAAGAAAACAAATAAATTATCTCGTGAACACTTATTTGTAGTTGAAGTTGCTTCAAGTTAAAGAAATTGGTTTGTTGGAGTATGGAGGGAGAAATGTTTGTGTTTTATGTTTTGAAAAAGTGAGTTAACCGCATTTGATGTTCTGTAATATACCAGAACGCAACGACAGTTAACTGTCGTTGGAACGCTTAGTGAGCGACACTTAACTGTAGTTGGACGCGAGCCGTAGTTAACTGTTACAAAGGGTATTTAGACATTTTTGAGGTGTTAAAGAGCAATTTTTGAAGATAAAAGAGTGATTTCACACAATCTTTGTATCTTGTAATAAGAGTGCCTGCATGGCTTGGCTCAAAGCAAAGACCAAACATGAAAGTAAAAGCGCTAACATGAAACTAAAATGAGTTTTCGACAAAAAAAAATATAAAAAAAATTGAAATGAGTTAATTAAAAAAAAAATATCTAAAATTATAAAAGCTAACTAAAAAGCCCCTATTATATCAGACCATTTATCAACCTGGTCTCTTTTTAACCAATTTAAGTGTCTCTTTTTAACCAAAAAATCCCATTGAAAAAGCAAAAAGGCAATGCCTTCGAGTTTGAGGTATCTTTTCTTAATTTTTCAACTTTTATTTTCTCTTTTCTTTAGGAAATATCACAATGCATGCAATCCTCTCGTTGTCCATTATATTCTAAGGATCAACAAAAGCTAATGGTTTAAGAGAGGAAAAAAAGGCTTAAAAAAGTAAGAGATACTCAAAGTTGTACATTATATTCCTCAATTAAGGTTGAGATTGGCTTAAAAACTATAGGCAAAGTATTCAAGTATGTGAAAGCAAAGTATTCCATATTCACTTTCGTTCTTAGTGTTAGACTTTTTCTTCACTAATGTTTATTTTGTCAAAGCACTTCTTTCCCAAAAAAAATAAAATCAAAGCACTTATCAAACATGAGAGAAAAATGCAGAAGCTGGTAAAAAGTGATTATGATTGATGATAGATTCAGTTACATCTCAATATCTCATAGTATATGTACAAGTTAGAGATCACAACTCATCACAACTAACTTGTAACTACCTAAATGAAACTCAATGTAACTGAAATTAAAATCAAATTACATAGCTTGCTTTCTAAGTAAACTATGTCTAGCTTATTCCATGCAATCTTCCTTCTCATTATGCTCGTATGCTATTATCAAATTAATCTAAAAACAGAAATTCATAATTTGAGACAAGTAAATAAGAGTTTAATTTTATCACACAAAAAAAGGAGTTTAATTTATATAATGCATTGTCACATTATGTAGTGAATTAAACACGTGATTTGTCATACTTCATTAATTGATGTGGAAACACATGTGTGATTTTTCTTTTTTGTGAAATCATGTGAATTTTTTTTATATAACGATAATGTACATAAATTAAACTCAATAAATGATTAAGGACGCTGATTATGGCCAAAAATATGCACAACGCAGTGACAGTAGTAGTTGGAAGATGTGAACAACAATATAAGAGGACAATGATAATGTGTTTGCAATGTCTTAATATTTTAAGACAGTTCCAAGCTTAATCCTAGCTCTTTAATATGGAGGTTAAGGAAGAACACAACACATTCATATGCTTTTTTGGTCATGGACAATTAATAATATACACGTCACTTTGAGGACAATTATTGATACACAACCCCTTCTTTTTTGAAGAAATATACAACCACTTATATATAAATACAACCACTCGTGTGACCTGAATCACAAAATAGTGACCCACAACATGAAGCATAAATTAATTCCTGTCGTATATTATGTCACGTTTTGTTCAACATTAAATGATAAGAAAATTGTTCTCCTCTTAAAATTCTTCATTTCCTTAATTCAATTTTTGGTATTTTTGATGGAAGTTAACTTTTGTTGTCATTTTAAGATCGGTTGAATCGGCTTAAAAAATGATTGAACCGATCTAAAAAGTGACAGCGTGAATTAACTTCCGTTGAAAAATGTTGAACGTGATTAACTTACACTTAATTAAGAGAATGAACAATTTTAAAAGAAAGAAGAGTAATTTTCTTAAATGATTGGTCGATAAACACCTCAACATTGCTCACTTAACAAAAAAACATGGTCGGAAATTATGACCCGGTCGATTTTAACACTTAAAAACAATCAATCAAAAGTTACAATCCGATCAGGAACAAAATTTAAGTGTCTATTGAACAACTTTCTCAACATTTCTCGTTGAATAATTGGCCCTCACACCTCTACAATAGATGAGGGTCCACTGACCCAGTTTTGTTTGGCTTTTTGCGATAAAAATCCCAGATGAAACATCATTGAGTGATAGTGATGCACCTTTTATTATTCTCTTTTCCTAACACTTGCTTTTTTAATAACAAGGAGCTATCACAACAAAAGAAAAGCAACAAACTAAAAACCCTAGGAGAAGCAACATAGCAGTGCTTGTGGACAGTAAGGAAACTCTCCTAATTTCCATGAGACATATTCAAACCAAACTTGAAAGAAAAAAACATTTGCAACTTACTTGAGAAATGCTATGAGAGCTAGAGTGGCCCCTACCACGCCCCTTGTCTTTTCATTATTAATTTGAAAAAATATTTTTCACTAATAAGTCATAAATGTGGCATAATTTTTTTTTGGTTCTAAAAATCTAGCCGTAAAACTCGCACATCAAATGCAGAAAAGTCAAGAATTTGAGACTTTAACCTATGCCGAAGCATATCAAATGGAGAGGATCTCAGCTCATCAAATGTCATGTAGTTTTATACCATGTATGAGTTACACTATTTAGTTTTTCTTCTTGGCCATATAAGTCTTACGTACCCTCTTGATGTAATATATCATCTTATAATCAATATAATTTACATTTTACTTTTTTTGTATCAATGACTTCTATAAAAAATAATAATATTGTTTCTATTTGCACAATTGTAGTCAATGTATTTGCAAAGCTTGTCTTTATATCTCTAACTTTCCATTTATCTCTTCTGCATCGACTATGACAATACTATCTAAAAATACAAGCATCATTACTCCATCTTGGATGTATTCTATATATGCATGTGCAAAACCAAGGTACAAAAGCAAGAGGACAAAATTGCCTTAGTACACATCCATTTCCACGGATTTCACTTATGTACCATTAAGATACCAATGGTATATATATCCTTCTGACTAAAATACAACTCCGCAGATCAAAATATAAAATCTAAACCATATTTGGCTCTCAAATAGAACAAGACAGTGCAAAGGTCAAAGTCAAATTGTACAAGTATGGCTAAAATTTAAGAAACCTCTTGTGTATGCATATAATTTGAACCTCCTCGTCCATTAATAGAAAGCTCCAAAACAGGAATCAACATGTGGTTTTGAATACTTTAGGAAACTGTCTGGTTTGAAAGAATGTTTTTCCCTTCATTTCTTACATCCACTTTCAGATATGAAACTACCAACTTATTTTCAATTTGTTTCCATTTTCAATTATGTGTAGCAAGAGTGAGAAACACTTTCACTTTTTTCTGTGCATAATCTTTGAAACAATATAGAAAACAGTGTGCTAGTTTTGTAATAACAAATAAAAAAGTTTTTCTAATATCAAACAAGCCTTTATTGATCAGTTTTATTAAAAAACTCACAATATGAGATGTGACATAAAAAATGTTCATAAATGAACGACATATCTCATCTTACCGACCACCCAAATCACGCTTTAGATGTCCAATCATGAGCTTGAGTAAGGTGTGTTGAGAGACCCACACCACACTAGATGAGACGTGGATACAAATGTGTTAATAAGTGAAACACATTTCTCCCTTTACAAGCCGATTATGTAAGGTTGAGTTAAATCCAACTCAAATTGTAAAATGTTTCAAAGAGGATTTTATGCACCTCAATTTATTGAGTTTTAGACTAAATTATAGATTGGCATGGTTGAATATATAGTAATAGAAAGCTCCATGAACAATATAAGGTACACTCATTTATAGTAGATCACAAGATTCTATATTATATGTACAAATATGCACTGAACTGACTTGGGAGTTGGGACCATATGAGTTATGCTCTAGTAGAATAGTATTGTGTGTTACATCTTGCCAAGCTAAAGCTTCAGAAACTAGCTTACCTCCTCCGAGTACAGCCACCAAAGTAGAAAGAAAATTAAAGCCCGCACAAAAATTGGAAAATAGATACCTCCAGATACTAGGGGGCAGAGTGACTGTCTGACTGAGAATAACCAAATGACAAACCACTAAGATGAAAACCGTTTCCAAAATGATACATGTAAAAAATTAAAAGAATGAAATGAAAGGATTCATGAAATCCTAAATCTATAGAATCAGGAGGCATATCATTATCGAAAATTACTTAGGCTAGGAGAAGGGAGTACTGACGTAACCGAAATAACCAAAACTTTCTATCTTCATGATTTTCCCTTTGTGGTAGCTCCTTCCCGTTGATTGCGAAAATGACTGAGAAGTTGTTGTGCCTGCGTGAATGTTTACAACAAGTTAGCATTTTCTCTTGCAAAATTCAGATTATGTTCATTAACTGGGATATTATTTCCGATGTTCAGATAGAATGCAAAGTATACTAAACATAACTCCAGACAAAAGGATCAAAACTTCCTTCTACAATACTTTTGGGAAAAGGGGTTACGGAAGTAAAAGAATGAATTGTTAAGCACACACTCAAACAAGATTTTAGCCATAATTTCAACAAAATGACTTCACTAGTAGTATAGGAAAAAACACCCTTTGTTTTACTTATTTAAAATATGAATTGGACCGAACTGAACCCTACAAAACCAGTTTGTTAGGTGAGGAATGCCTCCCACTTATAAACTCATTTCCGGGTATCAAATGTAGCAATAACATTTCGGATTAAAGGAGTGTCTGGTGTTCGACACGTGTCGCTATCGGACAGCGACACGACACCGACACATGTGGTAACATTCAATTAGTTTCATTTTTAAATTGTTAGCAGTGTTGATGTGTCAGTGTCATCTCCAGTGTCTGCATCTTTGCTTCATAGGTCATATCTCATCTAGTGTGGGACACTTAACACACTTAATTTCTTGTTGCCACTCATAAGCATGGCAAAGGAAAAGAATGATAAGATCCATACCTTTTCCTTTGCTCTTGGAGTACCAGATTGAGATAATGCAACTAAGGGAGGTACAGCTCCTTCTTGTAAAACAAGTGTACAAAACCTGGAACTATGAAGGCATAATTGTAAGAGAATGGAAGCAGCATTTTCTTTTCCGCTCTGAGAACCTGATTCAACAATTTCAACTAATGACGGGATGCCACTTTCTCTTGCAATTTCTAACCTTCCCTCCGCAATTGTCGACAGGTTTGACAGAAGGGCAACAGCCTTGTCAACCATTCCATCGGCAGGATCCGTTAACTCAACCAGAAATTTCACAGCTCCAGCTTGAACTATTCGAGCTTTATTCTCATGAAATATTGAGAGGTTATATAAAGCAGTAGCAGCATCCTTCTTTCCTCGAAGTGTTCCTGAGGCAAGAAGTTCCGTCAATGCTTTAATTGCACCGGAACGGCCGATTTTTGCTTTACCGTTCTCCATTACAGAGAGGCTGAATAGAGCTGCCGCAGAATTCTCCTTGGCACCATCATTTCCTGTCTTTAAAACATGGATAAGGGGTTCTATAGCCCCCGCTTCCATAATCAAGGCTTTGTTGTCTTCATTAATTGATAAATTAAGCAGAGCTGTCACAGCATGCTCTTGTGTAGCTTTCCCGTCTGAATATAGCAGCGAAAGTAAAGGCATGACAGCCCCACACTGCCCTACAATGATACGGTTTTCCGTGTTATGCTTTGTAAGGAGCCTCAGTTCTTCTGCAGCAGTACTTTTCACTTCAATTGATTCGTTTTGGAGATCTTCGATCAATTTATTGACATGAGACGAGGTGGTCAATTCATTCAATCCCGAGTTTGAAACAAGATGTGAATCGACTCTTGAATGACTATTAGTAGTATTACTGTTATTATTTTTTCCATTATCTATCCCTCCCGCATCTACGGATGACACCTTCGTAATTTGATACTTATCGGACACCCTTGATACATCTTTTGAAACTGCAAGTAGACAATCACTACTAGAAATTGAACTTGAAAAGGATTCACTTCTGCTGTGAATATATGGTGATTGTAGCTCCCACTTTTCTATTTCTATATTCTGGCATCCATTGCATTCTCCATTGGATCTGAAAGAGTTATCGCCCTTTTGTTCTTCAAATGCATTTCCAGTATTATGCCCATAGTTACTAGAACCGTTGGTGTTAATTTCCTCACACCAAGTTGCTATCATAGCTTTGACAGTATAATTGGGAATGAGATTTGTATGAGTAAGTCTTTGACGAGTCTTTGGACAAACAGTCAGCCCATGATCAAGCCACTTTTGGATGGATTGCCTTTCGTATGTTTGACCGGAAGCCACAATAACAGGATCCAACATGAGTTCCAATGATAAAGGACAACGAAAGTACGGAGGGAATGAAACACCACTTTTGACTGCAAAGTACCCGGTTTTCATCACATAATCACGTAAGACGCGGACAAGATTCACAATTTCATTGATTTCTTCCAAGTCGCCCATCATTTTATGTCCTTCAGCATTCAATCTTTCCTTTTCCACCGCAATAGTCTCTTTCAAGAGCTCCTGAGTTGATGTCAATTTAAGTAACTCAATAATTTCCTTTAGATTTTCCTTGCAAGGTTCAGTATCATCTCTTTGCTCTCTCAGTGCCTTTTCTATATAGACCATTGCTGTTTCCTTCTTGAGACACTGAAGTTCCTGGATATAGTGCTGAAAAAGTTGCTAGAAATTAGTCTCATACTTGTTTTGATCAACAAGACACGCTAAAAAGTTAACTACGACTATAATACTTTATGCTCCTAATTTTATCAAGATGCAAATAAATTAAAATAATCTTCTTAAATAAGAAGTTGTTAGAACAGCAATCCCAGTTCAAAAGAATAAAGATATGAAAACACAAACAGATAGACACACGATGTTTGGTATCGAAATTTGAGCAATTGTGCCTACGTCTCCAACTACAGAGTGGCGGCAGTTTACTTTCTATTATTTCAAGCTTAAGACTTAAAGTGTACAACTTGTATTTAAATACTATGGTCCATATTACAACAATTACCCCTGAACCTACAGCAAGAGGCTTTGTCAATAACTATGAGCCATACTCAACATATGCGATTAAGGAGGAACCTTCCAACTTTGCACATACCTGGAGGTTAGCCAAAACCGATGCAGATGGTGGCGACTCTAAGGATTTAACTATCATGTGACAAATGTCAAGTGAAGTGCTTTGTAACTTGATCAACAATGTACCACTTCGTAGAACCTGAAAATAGGAATGATCCCAACAAAATACTTAGTTTGGCTATAAATTTATAAGAATGCAAGTAATTACTTACACTGTGAATCTTGCTCATCTTTGGACCCCATTTTTCAATGAAATCCCTTGCTTCGTTAACGCGTATATCCAATTCTTCACATACTTTACATAAATTTTGATGTAAAGGAATTTCATAATCCATAACGTCATCGAGTACTGGTTTCAAACGCTTTAACACCCCAACCATATTATTGCAGATCTTCTGGAAGGGCATGGGTTTCACTGTTTGGCAAGAAACCAGATGAACGAATCGAGAAATGCTGTTGATCAGACATGTTACTGAAGCGGTATCCGTTTGACCTGCTTAAGTAAAATCGCACAGCAAACTAATGTTACAAAAATATGAAATGAAGCAGTATATAATTAACTGGGGAATGGAATTAATGTATACGATATACCCTATTTAGTCCTATATTCATTTACAACAATTCAATGTAACTCCAATCCATGGCAAAATCATTATCGATAAATATTCTAACGGGAGTACCACAAGTTTCTCTTCACAAGAACAGATATCATGATTAATGATTCTAGTACAAAAACATATTTGAAAACCGCACTTAAAAAGGAAATGTACTTAAATTTTGATGAAATTGAAACCAAAATAGTATTATAACCAAAGGTAGATAGGTGGAATTGACATGAAGGAAGAATAAGTTCTTAGAATATGGGTTGGGTCCATCTCAACCCTATAAAACTGGCTTAAAGTGACAGATGCCTCCCACATATAAACTCATTTTTTAAACATTATCTCATCCAGTCTGAGACTCATAACACACACCCCTCATGCTTGAGCACTAGACGTGTTCTTAGAAGCAAGATGTTCTTAAAATTTGGGTTGTCTCTAACTCGACCGAATGAGAGCCTCTTAACTACGGGTAGCACTTGGGTGACATAGAGTTTGGTGGCATTGACCAACCATAATGTCACAAGTGGCTTTCTTCTTTCTCTTTCACAAGGTTTTTTTGTTTTTGTGTACACTTGTGACATTGTGATTGGTCAATGTCACCAAACACTACGTCACCCAAGTGCTACCCACTAACTATCCCCCACCCCCCTCACACGCCCATGACTGGACATCTGGAGC
>Ga0099826_10002360_pt1 | contig 12143 bp, 4 predicted proteins | sample Mtrugardesep15_FD_76830 | JGI IMG/M metagenome (GOLD analysis project Ga0099826, IMG submission 76830) | Root nodule microbial communities of legume samples collected from California, USA - M. trunc garden sep15 | ecosystem: Host-associated > Plants > Roots > Nodule | place: USA: California...
CATATGAAGCCAAAAAGAGCAACATTCCTTTTTAAGTTTTTTTTATTATCCAAATACAATATCAAGCCATAAAAGTTTATTTTAATTTAAGTTTTTTTTTTGTTGAAACAAATGTGCTTATACAATATTAGTAATAATCAAATGTTTCACTACATTAGGGCATAGTTTTAAAATTCGGTTCGGTCATTGACTCAGTCGGGGTACTAAGTTAATGGTCCAACCACTGAGTCATTTGTTGAACCGCATAATTAAAGCGGATCAAATCGAATAACTCGGTCTTAAGATTAAATTTTTATTGGTATTTAACAAAATAAAATTTGATTGAACTAATGACTTGACCACTTAAAAATTGAAATGTAATATGTATATTAATATTTGTATAGCTATATATTATTGTTTAAAGAGTGTGGCAATATTTTGTTGACATGAAATATATTTATTTTGTTAAAAGAGACATGAAATATATTTTCTTAGAAAATATGATATGTATAATATTATTTCTGGGGAGAGATTATTTTTACAAAAAACATTTTTTTAGTGGAGAGATGATATGTATATTATTATTATTATTATTATTACTATTATTATTATTGTGTAAATATTATATTTAAAAATGATGTGCTCTTTTTGAACAAAAAATTCAATACATATTTAATATATTTCAATTACTAACACAAAAAAGATGTTGTTGCCGTGGTTTGGTTTCCAATGATACATTTTGATGTGCAAGGTTTGATTCATATATTCATCCATTTTTTAAAATTTTGATCTTTTCAACAAAAATCAAAAGTCAAAGCAGTTGAAATTGTGATATTTTTGAAATAGTTTTTATACTTGCATGTCCAGCTCTTTTGTGCCTTATGTCAATGGACATAAAGCAAGATTCAACTGGAATGTCATCTAAGTATAAGACATAAAGATTTTACTTTCGAGAGCCAGTGAAGAAAATGTTTCCTGTAGAAACTTGTTTGACTTTACATATGTTGGGTTTAAAGATTATTTCAAAACCACTGTCACATAAGATTGTGTTTTAATCCTTCAACATATTGAACGTCTTCTATTTTAGCAGAATTATTTTTATCAATGATACCTTTACCTTTGATTTGACCTTTGTTGTTATTTCTAAAATTCACCAACCCTCCTTCTTTTATTATGAAGGAGATGAAGCAGTGTTTGTCTCATGTCATATGTCTAGAACAACCACTGTCAAAATACTATGATTTTCTCTTTGCATTTTAAGAAGATTCATGCATTTTGAGTTAGTGATTTCTTAGGTACCCATGATTTTGTGGGTCTTTCATTGTTAGTTCTCATGAGCTCAAGGTGTTTAATATTGAGAAAACAATTAATTTCTAAGTGACCACTTCTTTTACAATATGAGCATTCCCTTTTTATGAAAGATCGTTATTTGTTTTGAAAGGAATATTCAGGTTTTGTCAGATAAGAATATTACAATTTAGCTCTTGCCATTCTTTTCTTATGAAAGCAAAAGGACTCAATGTGTCTATCTTTGTCACAAAATGAGCATTTTAATTTGTCCCTGTCTGGTATAAAAAAGATTTCGTAGATTTTTTGATGTTTAGAAATATCAAAGCCTATACCATTTTGATCAATCATTCCTGCTTGAGATCCCATAATTTTTTGAAATGTTCAGTTTTTCAATAGAGTATTTTCATTTATTTTCGGGTTTTGACTCTTGCTAAATTCTTTTATTTTTCAGTCGCTTTAAAATATGAGTCTGGCAAACTTTGAATATTTTTCTTTTGATCTTTGTTCATAGTTTGAAGTTTCTTTTTTTCTTCTTTTAACTCATTAATTTATTTTTGCAAAGAAAAACATTTATTAGTTAAAAAGTTTGAATCAAATAATAGACTATCAATTGTGTTTTCTATTTCTTTATTTAAAGGAGGTTTGTCGAATAGAATTAACTCTTCGTTGTCTGAGTTTGCCATAAGACATACGTTTGCTTCCTCTCAAGATTATCCCATGTAATTAATGCAGATATTTTGTAAGGAGACTTTTAATTCTTTTTGTTTAGTGGACATTCATTTTTGTAGTGACCTTGCTTGTTGCATCCATAGAAGGTTACTTGGCTTTTATCAATTTTCCTTTTTGAATTGTCTCTTCTGTTTGGGAAGTATCTTTTTATCTGATCCCTTCTTCTCATCATTCTTTGAATTTTCTTGAACAATCTGTTCTTCTTTTGTTTCTTTGATTTCCTCAACATGTGAGGATGCTTCATCTAGATTGTCTTGAGTAGCTTGAGATGCTTTGAGGGAAATCATTTTTCCCTTTTTAATTAGTTTGTCTTCTTGAAGTAAAACATCACGAGCTCTTAGTGTTCCAATGAGATCCTCTAAAGCTAAGACATTTAAGTCTTTGGCTTGAGTGATTGTTGTAACCATAGGTCTCCATGAACTTGGGTGGCATCTTAGTATTTTTCTGATTCTGTCATGAGGGGAATATATTTTTCCTAGTGACTTTAACTCATTCATTATGGACGTGAATCTAGAATACATTTCATCAATGTTTTCCTCTTCACTCTTTTCAAAAATTTCAAATTCTCTTACTTCAAAATCTATCCTTGTTTCTTCTACATGGCTTGTTCCTTCATGATGAATTTTTAAAGTATCCCAAATATTGTTTGCCGTATTACATTCATATATTTTTTCCATTTCTTCCATGGTTAGTGAACATTGTAAAAAGAGTTAAGCTTTAGAGTTTAGGAATACCTTCTTTTTATCTTCATCAATCCATGATGCATCCGGTTTAATAGTCACCACTGATGTGATTGCATCAGTGGTTTGTGGTACAAAGTTACCTTCAGTGACAACTTTCCACGTGTCTACATCCTGAGAATTTAGGAATAATTTTATTTTTCCTTTCCAGAAGTAATAGTTCTTTCCATTGAATAATGGAGACCTTGTACAGGAAAGACCTTATGGTGTGCAAGACATTGCTTATTCATGAATCTTTTCCTCTAGCACGTGTTAAGTGCTTTACTTCTTTTAGAGACCGAGATTCGATGCCAATTGAAGTAGCAATAAACGTCACAAGAAAAGGGGGGTTTGAATTGTGACCCTTCTAAAATTATTCCTGAAACTTAAATAAAGTTTAGATGCTCAAGAAAGTTCTTGGTTAATATTAGTCCAATGACAATTGATTTATATTTGACCAAAATATTATGGAGAGTAATTATATAAGCAGAATGAGAAAAATGATGTTAAGTTAAAATATATAAAGATATTTTAGCAAGGACCAGAATGTTATGGAGAAATGTAAAGACAGAATGATAATACAATATTATAAACTGATTTTAAACTTTAGTTAAATATTATGCAGTTGTTTTATGTTGGACCAAAAAGTTCTGGAAGCAGTTTGTATATTTAATAATGTAAAGTTTAGATTAGGACCAAGGAACTCTGGATTAATTTGGTTATGATTAAGTCCCCACACATCGTCTTTTATAGTATTCTGCTAGTAGAATTTTCTGACTAGCACTATAAGGTCTTGATCACACCAGATCAGTCCGGAACCACTGTATTATCAAACTCATCAGGCTTCTACAATTCTTTGCTTCCGCAATAGAAAGGTTGAAACTTTTATATCTCAAACTATTAAGCCCAATATACTTGAGACCTAGATTACACTTTGTATGATGATTGGTTTTGTTTAGAAGGTGATATCTCAACACATGAGATTTTTACAAACACAAACTCAAGAGATAATGATACAAATAAATATAGTGTGAGATTATGCAGTTTGCTTATGTTTGTTGAAGAGATTGATTGAGAGAATGCTTGATTTAGCTTTGAGAGAGATAAATGCTTTGTATTTCAAATTCTTGCTTTTCCACCTTCATAGCCGTCCTCTATTTATAGGAGAAGTATGCCTTGGAGATCAAGCTAAAAAAGAGTTGTTGGAACTCAATTCATATTGAGAAAATGTGCACCACTTGATGCTTGGAGGACAAGTTTAAAAGCTGTCTTCTGAGAACATTCTCATGAACGTTATTTTTGTTCCAGCCATAGTTTGGGCATGAAGCAACACGTTTTTGCAAGTTGTTATTAGTTGTTTGCCTGATTGTAGAAGCTTGAAGGCCACTTAAGATGATGCAGTCTTAATTTCATTGCATAATGTCATAAGATGATATCTTTGATGACGTCATATGGTAGTAACCTTTGATGATATATTCCTTAAAGGACTTTTTTCCATTTATTGCTTAATGGGTCAAAAATCATATGGGCCTTTATAGATTTTATACCTTTTGTAGTCGAATCTTGCTCTTTGCCCAAACAGATTTGCTCATTCCCAAATGAAAAGACCAAAATACCCTTACATGACTTAAGTTACGCTAGTGTAAACTTAAATTGAGTTAAGTACCACAGCGTGACTTAAGTCACGCTAGTGTTAATTTTAAAAAAAAAATCAGCATGCGTTAACTCACGCTGCCTTTTGTACTAGCGTGAGTTAACTCACGCTGGCACCAGAACAGACAGGCAGTATCAGCTGCCTCTGCCTTGTTCGCTGTTTTGCAAAACTCATTCATTCATTCATCCAAAATTCGTAATTTACAGAACATGCATTCATTCAATCATAATATAGAAACGCAATTTTAACGAAATTAACGCAAATGTCATAAAATAGGCGCACCGACGCAAATGTAAATGGATTACATACAAATCTAACAAAATGTCAATAAAATACTAGGAATTTACAAAAAGTCCTAAAAATAAGACACTACTCATGCGGACCCCTCGACCTCCTCCTCGGAACCTGCTGCTGGTCAAACACGATATAATCGAAACGGAGCCCCTCCAAAATGCCGAGAAAGAGTGGATTTGAAACCAACTCTGGAATCTGAAGCGCATGCTCCACTCTGTCTCGCATGGTGCTAAGGACATGCATAAGATCGTGAGGATGTATGCCCCAGTCCTGGTCAATAAGGACATCGTGGTAGACAGGTCTCGACACTGTAATCTCAGGCTCTGGAGGAGGTTTGACGATGATAGGATGTGATACACGGTAGAACCACCTGATGTACCTATCAGAATGCCTCCAAGGCTCGTCGTCCGGGACCTGGTCACCCCTATACGTAAACATTAAATATTCTACGTAATTATACTTAAAAATATTATACGTAAACATGAAATAATAAACTATAAATAGTAAAATATCGTTATATTTACTGTTTTATCATTCCAAAGCTTGAATGCCACGTGTTTACCGAAGTCCGGTAAAAGTAACAAGTCGTAAGGCCCCCCTGGAAAGCCCCCATCCTCGTCTTATATAACAGCCTATGCATGCTGCTGCTCAGGATGCTACTGCTGAGGAGGCTCGACATGATGCTGCTCAGGAGCATCAACATTATGGGGCCGAGGAGGCTGCTCAGGCTGATACCCCTGCTGAAACTGAGCATCATACCCCAGGTGATACTCATACCCCTCCTGATACTCACAACCCGGATGAAATCCAGGATGTTCCTGATACACATGCGGCTGATAATGCGGGTCGTACTGTTACTGTGTCGGGTCCATCGTCTGGGATGGACTTGTATGTGACGTTGATCCCCCCCGCGGTATCAACATCAGCAGTCTTGAACCCCCACTCTCGCTCGACCTCGACCTCGGCCCTCCATATCATGTTGTACTTGCTTCTCCCTCCTTGCACTACTAGTAGGGGCAGGCCTCCCTAATCGAAGTCTGTCAGACATATCTGCACAAAAATCAAAAAATCATTAACACATTTGCACATCATTTCGACAACAACACATGTTTCATCTTTAACAATACAACAACACTATAATGTCGACAATGTCATTTGAATCCATAAACTACCACATTGCATTCAAATTAACTATAATAAACATTAACAAACATAATTCTAACTAATTACATCACTAACAATCCAAACAAACAAAATAAAATTCATAGAGACATTTCACCGAACACGTAGTGTGCAATTTTCAAACAACTATGCAATCTAACAATTTTTAAACTCTAAACTACCACATTGTACCATAAACAACATCTATACAACAATTCCTAAGTTAATCCATCACTTACAATCATAATCTTTAACATGCAAGACAATTTTTTAAAAACCTAAAAATGTAAATTTTCAACAAAAATTCGAAAAATTAAATCAAAATAATGCTAAGAAGTAGAATAATCATCACTTACTTGATGTTGTGGACGAAATTTGCTTTGAATGGCACAAGATTGATGAAAATCGAATTTGGGGGTGAAATTTTCGTGTTTGGAAAAGTTGGGCAATGAGTTGCTGTTATGCTGTTAACAGACTTAAGTCTCGTTGAGATTATAACTAGCGCATGTTAACTCACGCTGCGTGGGTTAACTTACGTAAGGGTAAAATAGGAATTTCACTTGGAAATGAGCGAAACCATTTGGGTAAAGAGCAAGATTCTTTGTAGTCTTGTGATCCATGTGCACATATTTGTCTTGATTTGCATTGATTGTTTTAGCCTTAAAAGCTTTAAAAGTCCCTTTATCTTTAAGATCTTTTATTCCCTTTTTAGTGAGACAAGGAGAATCAGATTTATTTTTAATCTTATGATGTAAATCCTGATATTATACAAAAGTTTCCATTTGTCTATTGCTTTGCTTTTGGTATTTTGATGGAAACACTTTGAGATCATTTTGCGAGGCAAGAACATTCTCAAGATCATTCTCATAAAACATACTCACAAAATTCATTAGTAGATAACAATATAATATTTGCGAAATTGTTTGTTATCTTTAAAACATCAAAAGAGGATTTTGCTTTCCATAGTCACTTGATGTTAGTATAGATCATGTCCTTAAGAAAATGATAAACAACTTAAATTGGTCCCGAAGTATTATATCGTAGTTCAAACGAGGACATCAATATATTTTATTAATTATATGTATTGTGGTATTTTGTTTTTGTCAATATTAGTAGATACAAATATCAGAACAAAGTCAAACATATTGTATATTAAAGAAATAACATAATCAAGGAAGTGAAAAATGCTCTTTTATTAAGGATGGTGATTTTGCAAATACAAGAAACTTGTGGATTTCTTAAAGGGGGGTCTTGCAACAACTCAATATGAAGAAACTTCTCAAGCACTGCTAATTTGAAGAAGATTGTGAAGATAAACCAGATCTTTCAATAAAATCTCTGCAAGTAAACTTTTGAGTAACTAGAACAAATATTATTTTGACTTTATTCGTCTCATATATGATTGTCTTTATGAGAGGGAGACATAAATGTGTTACGCATTCTTTCCCCCTTAACCATGGTTTTGTCCCATTGTGTTTTCTCTAGTAAAAGTTTTAATGAGGCATATCCTTGATGGACATCCAAGGGGGAGTGTTATGAATATTATAAGTGGATGTCCATTTAGCAAATGGGTTAATGGACCATACTACTAGATTATCGTGCTTAGTCCATAAGCTACTCTATTTCTCTCTTCCTCTCCTTCTCTTTGTTATTGTTTCTATTTCTTTAGTTTTACAACAATCTCGCCCTATTAAAATATCCTATAAATCTATGATATAGAGAAGAAGGAACCTGCAAAAATAATTTTTGTAAGCGCTACATAGTTTATTGTGATCGATTCAATCTTATACAGTGCAATGCAATTGTTGCACCCACTTTGTTGCAAATTTTGCGATGTTACAATGCAATTTCTACTATGATTTACAATCACACAACAATTGTGGTTTGATGCGGTTGTAGATATCTATGCAAGTTTGGCGTTATATAGTCACATCACGTGACGTGGTCTGCAATTTGAAACAATATATTGGAGACTATTATAATCTTCTAATGAGATGTGAACTTGTGAAAATTTGTGACACTTAAAACCCAAAAACTAGGGTTGGACAAAACTTTCGTGTCCAACCGTTGCAAACCACCTGCTTATTCGACAAACAGTCTCAATTGAGACCCGACGAAATTGATGACACACACAGACAAAATTGGGTGAAATATTGTCACCCACAATTTTCTTTGGATTGGGGATTTTCACCCGAAATCCGACTGAAACCGCTCGCTGTATAGCCCTACCAAAATCTCTTTTAAAACATATAATAATATATGAAGTGATTTGTCCTTGTGTAAGGGGCTTTTAAAACTTTTCACATAAATTTGCAATTAGGCCTTGGATATCATTGACACATACACAAATTGAAACAATTATTTGAAAATCTATAAGTTTAATTAATAAATTCAAGAGGGTACATTCCATGTGTGGAATTGTCCCAAATATTTTTTAACATAACCAAAACATATAGAGAGAAAGAGTAAAAAGACAATAGAAGTATGAAAAAGAATTGTGTTTCAAAAGTTGTCATGAAATAATTGTATAAATATCATTTCATTAATAAATAACATGGATGGACGAAGATAGAATTTCAGTTAGAAAATGTATTACTCCAAATGTTAATGATGATAATTAGTTTTTGTAAAAAAAGATAATGCCATATTTCTTTTTTGAAAAATGCTAATGAGTACCCCTTACATTCTTTAAGAAATATAAGAGATAAGTATTTATGAAAATATGTGCATTCAATTTATTGTAAATCAAAATATTTAACATTTAAAAAAATAATTGCTTAATTTAAAATGATTAAATAGTATATCGAAAACACTCGTTAGTAAGATTTTTTTTAACAAATTATACATGTTGTGCATGAGTTTGCCGACGACAAAAGTTATTATGCATAAGTCATTTCCTTATGCACCCTGCATAAACACTTCACAACCATCAGATTTCCTTCACACTCTCACAATCTGATCGCACACACGCCTTTGAAGTCTTGCTCGCTCGCTCCGACCTGATTCTCACCCCTTGTTCGCCGCTCCGACGTGATTTATCCGGCCATCTTCACGACGACGTAATTTCACTGGCGAGGTTGCACGGATTTCCTTTCCTCCTCTAAAACCGCTGGAAACCATTAAGTACATCTAATGGTTTTGGATTACAACTCACAGAAACTATTTCTTTCCTCCTCCTCCAATTGTGTCAGTCCAAAACTGAATGATGACACTGACTCTTGATCCTTAGTTTTTTTCACCTGCTGGAAACCATTAAGTACATCTAATGGTTTTGGAGTAACTCACAGAAACCATTTCCACAGCAAAATGGTTTTGACATAATTTTATACAAAACATACTATAATAAGGACATTTGTGACTGTCATTGAACCAAATCAACACTCTGAAATCATCATTGAACTAAAATGATGATTTCCGTGGTTGTAGTGTTGTTTCGTTTGGTTTTGCTTGGGGGTGTAAGAAACAATTATGTTGAACTACCAGTTAATGAACTAAAATTTATGTAGAGTGCATAAGGATTTTCTTATGCATGATAACCACACCCTTTACCGACTATTTACAAGTTGACAAAAAACCAAAACTACCAATCAAATCTGAAAAATACAAGTTGAATGGAAATTACGATTAGAATTTTTAAAATTACCTTTAAAAAAATTATGGATAATCTATCAATGAATCAAAATTAATCACGTGAATAAGTTTACAAGTGATATCCATAAATTAACTTTCACTTTTCTTAAATTTGCTTACGTGATTAACTTTGATTTGTTGATGCATGATTTAATTCTCCAGAATTTTTCAAATATTATTTATGCTTCACAGAATATTTATCCATGTTAGTGGAAGATTTTTAACCAACTAATTGTATCAAAACAATTAACTTAATTATTAGCAAGTGGTAACAAGGACATGATTGACTAGGTAAAATAACTTTGTGATATGACACTATCCCTCTAAAGAGAGCCAAATCATGAAGTCTATCTCATGTCCAACCCAATGTCCCATCTGAGCAATAATAGCATAATAAGAGAAGTACATCTCAGAATAAAGTACCGAAAAATAAGGGGTAAAGATTTCAGTCTCGGAGTCCATGTTCATGACAATAACAAAACGAACATATTTTGCTTGGACTGCACCATTGTCTATTTGACTTACACAATAGACAATGAACATCTAGTAGTAACGTAGGCCGTAGATAGCTATAAGCCTATAACGAACTATACTATAACTAGAACTAGAACCAGTAGTTGGTAGGTTAATTGGATAGAAACGGGGGAGTAATTTTTTATGCAATCATAGACATCTTTTCAACGTAAGATAACAAGGGTGATGCTTCTCGGGATACTTATCAATGAAGTAAAACAAATAAATTATAAGTTGAAAACAACACTTTTATATTTTTGAAGAATCGATTATAAGATTCAATGTAATATTATTATATTTATTTATTAAATCAATGTATTGAAGATATCGGTTAACATTATTTTGAACAAGCTAAAATAAAATATATTAAGAAAAAAGAGGTTTTTAATCAGCATAAAGTGTGCCAAAAAGACTTCAAAAGTATAAACAAATCTCAAGAGAACCAAAACAAAAGGAATTTAGTCCCCAAATAAACAAACGGGTTCGACCATCACAAATGAAAATTTAGCCTGATATTAATATTATTGACCTTCTTCCATCGAAAATAATGTAGCTTTACTTTCGGGAACAATTGATGAATGGTACTTTCATTGTTCTTGAACATTCTATTATTTCTTTCATTCCATAACACCCACATGTTAGGCTGAACAAAAGGAATTTAGCCCCCAAATAAACAAACGGGCTCGACCACCACATATGAAAGTTTAGCCTTACATTAATATTATTGACCTTCATCTATCGAAAAGAATGTAGCTTTAATTTCTCTAACAATTGGTGAATGATACTTTCATTGTTCTTGAACATTCTATTATATTTTTCATTCCATAACACCCACATCCAACAAAGCTAAACAAGCTGCATAAATTATCCTTTCATGGCAACTGATTCCGAAGAAGTCTCCAACCAAAAATAGAAACCTTCAAGAGGATCTATTTGTGCCAAGTAAGATCGGTAGTAACATCATTGTTGTGCAGCTCCTGAGAAGTAAGTAACTGATACACACCCAAATCGAATAATCACCACTAGGAGCAGACCTCCACCGTCAATGGTCTGCAAAATTATGCTACAAAGAAATGTCATGAAATAAAGACCCATACTCCCCTAACATCTTCTCCCACGTGTACACATCACTCGATTATAATTTTTTAATAGCAAAACCTAAAAAATACTCAACCCCTCCAACTTAACATCTCACATTAATTTTTTAAATAAGACACATCAAACACTAATCAACTATCAATAACTTTATATTATTAAATGTTAACATAATTTATAAGATAAAATTTTCTTTAAGAAACATATCAATTTGACATAGTGATTTTGAATCGTAATTAAAATTTAATTAGTAGTACTAAGTATACTTTGTTGGAGTTTATTTTACATTATTATATAATATAATTAAACTCATTTATCTATGTGTGATTACGATTAGTCACAAACCCTTGCGACCTTTGAAAGACGAGCGAGACAGACACGTTGCCTGACCTTACCATAAAGGGGTCTACTTTTTTCACACTTGCACACACTCACACTATTTTTCTTTCTTTTCATTGGTGGCTTTGATCAAGACAAAGACCTCACGAGCCAAACAAACAAAAACTCCAAAACCTAAGCTTCTTTGCTTTATCATTCCAAATACCAACGCCTTTCCCTCAAAAAGGAAAGTAAAATCCACAAAGTACGATTCACCCTTCCAAACCCTCACCACCCACCACACAATTTCAATATTAATTTCTTCTCCGTGCAAAAAAGGAAGGAAGAATCAATTTCTTCATCACTTCAGAGACTAGAAATTCTTGAACAAAACTAAAATTAGCTAAAAATCTGCATCATATTTCTTACAGAAGAACTTTTATTTGCTTTTGCTTTAAACAAAAAAAATACACCATAAATAGTCAACTTACACATCTTTCATTTCTTTCTTGTGCTTTTGTCTCATCTTTTTTTAGGTTGGTTTTCTTTCTCTCTTTTAATTGTACGCTGGTTCATTCTGTGTGTTATTATCATTCATTCATATATGTAGCAAAAAATAAAGGTGTTAACCATCTTTCTGTTATTATTATTTTATCCAAAAGAGGAAAAATTAAGGTAAAGAAGATATGGCTCGTGAGAAGATTCAGATAAAGAAGATTGAGAATGCAACGGCGAGGCAAGTGACTTTTTCAAAGAGAAGA
>Ga0099826_10002361_pt1 | contig 12142 bp, 12 predicted proteins | sample Mtrugardesep15_FD_76830 | JGI IMG/M metagenome (GOLD analysis project Ga0099826, IMG submission 76830) | Root nodule microbial communities of legume samples collected from California, USA - M. trunc garden sep15 | ecosystem: Host-associated > Plants > Roots > Nodule | place: USA: California...
AATGGGGGTGTTAATCCAAATTACTTCATTGATGTACATTTTTCCTTATTCACTAAGCAATAGTGTTTCAACAAGAGTTGGTAACATGATAGGTGCACAAAAACCATCAAAAGCAATAGTTGGCCCACGCATATACATGCACCTTGACACAACAACACAACCTTGTTAAGAATCAGATGCAAAATCGCATAGGAGATAAGTGGTTAAACAATTATTTAGTTACTAATATATATATATATATATATATATATATAGAGAGAGAGAGAGAGAGAGAGAGAGAGAGATACTTTTGTTGGTATTGAGATGAGAAAATCATTCAATATATATATGTATGTGTGTGCGTGCGTGCGCGCGCGTGTGATGCCCCCACTTTCCAAAAATTCTGAATCCGTCACTGATTTCAGAGTACTACATACCATATTTCCATATTACCTACTTTTTAGCAAAATTTCAAATTACTTAGTACACTATTTTGTATACATGTGTTAGAAGAGGATGTTGTTATGCATCTTTTCTCTCATTGTTTTGAGGTACAAGTGTTGTTTTGATTCATTCGAAGCGTATGTCCAACAACTGCAGGTAGTCCGAAATATGAACACTTGCTGAAACTGGAAAAAGCTTCCGAGAAACTTATACTCTTCAAAGCAGATATCTTGGATTATGAATCGGTTTACTCTGCAATTGTTGGATGCAGTGCAGTTTTCCATGTTGCTAGCCCTGTACCTTCAACAGTTGTACCTAACCCCGAGGTAACATTTCTAACGTTCTCATATATGCAGACTAATTTGATATGTCACCGCGTGGTTCTAGTTAGACACCAGTAAGTTGAAAGATTTTCAGCTTATCAATCGGTGTCATAGAAATTGTTCATGTTAGTAAACGCGACATCCATGAAAAAGTCTGAAGTGACAAATAATGTAAATGAAGCTTAATCTGCAGGGGGAAGTGATTGAGCCTGCAGTGAAGGGAACTGCTAATGTACTTGAAGCTTGTCTCAAAGCTAATGTGGAACGTGTCGTCTTTGTATCATCTGTAGCTGCTGTTGCTATCAACCCTAATTTACCAAAAGATAAAGCAATTGATGAGTCTTGTTGGTCTGACAAAGACTACTGCAAAGATACTAAGGTCATTAAGGTTTTGTTATATTTTTGCATGAATAAATGTATCATTAGCCTTATGATATGATAGTAGTGTCTGTCATACAATTTTTTATTCAGATGTTTAAGTTGCAAAATATGCTATGTTTCAATCATCAAAGAATTTTATGTAATGTAAATAAACTTATGTGTCGCATATGATCCAGAACTGGTATTGTTATGCCAAGACAGAAGCAGAAGAACAGGCCCTGGATTTCGCGAAAAGAACTGGACTTAATGTGGTAAGCATTTGTCCTACTCTTGTTTTGGGACCAATTTTACAGTCAACCACAAATACAAGTAGCTTGGTCCTCGTCAAACATTTAAAAGGTACCTACTAATATGCCTTATCAAATTCTTATTACAACATGCATATTTATGAACAGGACAATGCGAGTTATAATTCCTTGTTGTTTTACATGATAATGATAACCACATAACTTCTATAAAATCCTTGGTCATGTAACAGTGATGTTTGCTTTTGTGCATTCTTCTATTTTTTCTCTGCATAACTTGTTTTACTGCCATTTTAATTTAACTAATTTCATACATTATAGATTTCATATAAATATTAAAATCGTTTTTCATGTTATTCATCTTGTCTTTCTTAGAAGGCTGTGACTCATTGGAGAATAAGCTTCGTTGGATTGTTGACGTACGAGACGTAGTTGATGCAATACTTTTGGCTTATGAGAATCACAAGGCAGATGGGAGATACATCTGCACTTCACACGCTATCGTCACACGAGATTTGGTGGAGAGATTGAAGAGTATATATCCCAGCTACAAGTACCCTACGAAGTAAGCTTCATTTTCTAAAGTAGTAGTCATAAACCAACCTCTAAATTTAAATATTATCAGTAATATTGAAGGTGTGTCTTGTGTCCGGCATTAAGACGATACTGACACGTGTTTTAAAATCAATGTTTCTGTTTTATCAAATTATCATTGGTGTCAGTGTGTCAATGTCGTGTCCGGTGAATGTGTCAGTGTTTCATAGCTATTTGCCTATATAGATTTGGTGATTACAATCTTATGTTAAAGTTTTCATTGCTGGCAGCTATACTGAGATGGATGATTACAAAATGCTAAGCTCAGAGAAACTGCAAAGTTTGGGATGGAAATTCAGGCCATTGGAGGAAACACTCATTGATTCTGTTGAGAGCTATAAGAAGGCTGGACTACTTCAATCAAAATAATTTCAGTTTGTTACATATCATCTCCCTATTTGGGAGGCTGTTCTCCTCAGACCAAAATAAATGTGACTACTTCTTCAGCATCTCCATATCAGAATGGATTTCTGAATGTCTTTCAGTTTATGTATTTTCTTGTGCTTCTCAAACCAATCAATGACTGCTTTTAAATTTTCAATGTGTTAATAAACATTGCACTTGTCAATGCTTGAAACTTGATTAGCTTACCAAAGAAAAATATCAATTTTTACACTTCCATGATTTGGAGGAACACACAATAAAGCATAAACAAAGATAAACACAAATTTAAACTTCTTATATCACAAAAATGTTATCCACACATGCAAGGTACTGATTATTAGAATAACAAACAAGACATGATATATGTTACATTGAAATTCATCTACTTCTATTCAGCAATAAAAATCAAAACCAGAAGGTGTGATTATCTTTCTCAAGGAAGGCCTTGTATGTATTAGTCCACAAACAAAATCACCATCCACCAAACTGCAATTCCTTAAATTTAACTCTTTCAATACTATGCAATTTTCTATTACATCCCTTACTCCCTTAGTTGTAACATACCAACAATTCTGAATGTCCAATAACATTAGTCCAGTGCACCACTTTGAGATTATTGAGAGTGATTCATCTTCAATTCTTGATCCTGACAAGTTCAACACCTTCAATTGGGAAACTTCAAAGTTTATCTCAAACTTTTCAATTCCTGTATTGGCAAGGTTTAAATGCCTTATCTCATAGCATCTCTTCATAATCTCAACAATACATTCTCCAGAGATACCCTCACAAGCATTTAAGTCAAGAAGTTGTAAACCGGAGCAAATGGAAGAAAATTTTATTAAACTTGCATCATTCAGTAAAATATTATCACCAAAATAAACCGCTTTTACTTGACGGTTGACAACAAAATCCGACATGGAATTGGAATCTTCTTCACCTTCTACCCCGATATACGTTCTCTCCATTTTGATCTCACTGAGTAAGGTACAGTTTCTTGTGAGTATGAAAAAGGTTGAGTTCGTTAGCTGGCAACAGCCGCTAAGGTTTATAGAGGTCAAGTTAAGAAGAAATATCGATAACTTGTTGATACATTGATCAGTTAGAAAGTCGGCTTTTCGAAGATCTAAGAATTGAACATATTGACATTTGGATAACACATAAAAGATTCCTGAAAATGTAAAGTTGCAACAGTCTTGGAGAACAAGTTTTTTCAGAAAATCAACAGCACCATTTGCGACTGAGATAAGAAACTCATCCGATATAAAAGAATTTGACAAATCAATAGCATTTAATCTGTTCAAGCTCACGAATGAGTCGATCAAATCCAAGTTAACAGGTAGGGGTGTCAAACCAGGTCCATGTATTCTTTTCTTTTCAATGTTAAAGGATATCGAAGCCAAACTTGGCCTCATTCGGATTGCAGAAGCAATTCCAACTTGGGATATTTTGAAACATTGAAAGAATGAAATTTCTTCCAATGATCTGCAGTTCTGGCATAGAGACAAAAGAGATTTATCAGTGATCAAGTGATTACCGGAAAGATCGATCTTGCGCAGATTCTCAAGCATGCAAGACAGCCTTAGTAATCCAAAATCAGATGCTTGAGAATCCAAAGGAAAGCTAATGTCAAGCTCTTCAAGAAATGGAAAGCAATAAGCTATCACTACCAGATGGCTATCACGAAGAGATCCAACGTTTGAGCAAATCAAAACCCTCAAGTTTATCATATTTGAACCGAGCTCTCGCAATCCATCAATAGGAACTGCTCTCTTGTTGGAAAGATTAACAAAATCAAGGTCCAGCCCAGATTGTGAAACTTGATGAAGCAAGCCTTGTAGTTCACCATTTAAGTGACTAAAATCTAAGACTTTGAGCCTTAAAAATCTCGAGAGTAGCCGAGGAAGGAATAGAACAGTGGGATCATGTACTGTTAAAGAAAATTTCACTTGGTTTGTAATGGAAAGGAATTTCTTGCAGACCAAAGAAACAGACTCCAAATCATGTCTTTGGCCAAGGAATTTGAAGATTGATTCCCAGCATTCTTGAGGAAAATCTTTAAGTAACATATTTGATATAATAAATATTGATCTATAAAGTTAAGATGAGAATGATCAACAAATGTAATGGCTTAATCATTTATTAACTCAATAAACCAATCACATTAAGTGAAAGTTTTGGATTATGATGAGATAAGACGCCAGCTGATCAAGTTTAAAGGATGACATTCTAGAAAGTCTTTTGCTTGTTAGGTAGGCATCATCATATATTAAGGTGACCTGTAATATTCACTTTTGAGACTTTTTTCATTGTGGTGTGGTGCCATGAATTAAGCCACAACCCTACATGCTCAATTTTTTTATATGAATAATCATAATTTAAATGTGTTTTTCTAACATGGAGCCCAAACCTTATTTTTAAGTCATTTATATGAATGTGCAACAATATTGAATTTATTAACAATCTTTTTGAAACTGGTCATGCTGTCCATAAAGTAATTTAGAACTTAGAAAACATTTGTACAAAAAAACACATTTGGAAGTATTTTTATTCATTTTAATGACATTATGTACTTACTCTGTTCTACAATGAATGAGTTATTTAAAAATAATAATATTCAATCTCGGAGGGTTACTTGACTCTAAACAAAAAATAAATAAAAAATAGTGTCACGTTTAATTTCAATGTGGTATTTCTTCCAATTATACCTGATAATTAATATTATGTGCACCACCAAGTTAAATCTTCCACTTCACATTTAGGTATAATTTCAAAGTGGTGTTAATAGTGAAAATGAGAAGGTAAAATAGTTTACTTGCATAACAAGTAATGTACTAGTAGTCTAACTAACTTGCAGTGAATTATGATTTGCAGTCCAATGAGACAAAATCTTTCTATATGATAAATTTTCATTAAATTGGCATCATCAAAATATTTCTTTTAACAAGGTCCACATCTAATAGTCCTAACACAAAATTGCCAAGTTCATGCTTGTATGTATACATTTTGGAAAATCAAGCAGTGACATATAACGAATTTGGGAAAAGAATGGTACTTAACGGGAAATCATAAATAAAGTTAACATAAAGTGATATAGTGTTACTGTTATGCATAAACAACCATAGACAAAAATAAACATACAACTTGCAACTTCTTTTACCACAAGAAATCTATCTACAAACCTATGAAGCACAGATACGAACACAAACACCGGATGACACAAACACTGAGACGCCGACAACGCTAATAATTTGAGAAAATCACATAATTCAATGTAATTATATGCGCCAGTGTCGTGTCGGCATCGGATACGACACATGTATGACACCGGGACACGCCTGATCCGAGGAGTGTTCGTGCTTCATAGCTACAAACACAAGGTTTTTAATACTGAAAGATATAACACTTAATAAAGAATAGTTGATATATGTCACATTGAGATTCTTCTACTTCTAATCAATATTAAACACCAAAACCAGAATGTATGATTATTGTTCAAAAAAGGAAAAAATGCAGTGGAAAAAATAAAATTTCAAATAACTGTTTTAGCATTTTCAGAAAACTAGCAAAGAAAGCATCCATGATCCAATATAGGTTTCCACTTCCTGTTACTAGGATGAAAATGGGAGGGAGCCACAATCTTTCTCAATGATGGCAAGAGATAAGAGCAATTGATCTGAGATACACGACGAAAACGACAAATCAAGACTACTCAAACCCTTCAAACTCCGTAGAGAATCAATCAGTTCCATACCAATGCCCTCCTCGGATAAATTAATAGATAAAGATTTCAAATTTGACCTCTCACGGATAGCGGAAGCAATGTCGATATGAGTTAAGTATTTGCAGTTAAATACAACAACTTCTTCAAGAATCTCGCAGTTTTTGCAAAGATGATATGATATAGTGACACATCATTAATATAATAACTACGAGAGAGATTAACTTTGCGGAGCCTAGGAAGTGCTAATGAAAGGGCATTTATCTCAAAATCATCATAGAAATCAATATATTTAGGTAAACTATAGAAATCAATATATTTAGGTAAACTAAGGTCAAGTTCTTCAAGTAAAGGGAAACAATTAGCAATGAGGAAAAGGTCCGACTTACGGATATAAACAATATTGGAACAAACGAGAGAGGTCAAAGTTGTAATCCTTTGGGAGAAAGCTCCCAACCCATTTGCGGGAATGGTAGGGTGGTTAGAGAGATTAAGTGTTCTGACTGGCAAGGGGAAACGAGAGATTTGGGTGAGAAGCGCATCCCTATCACCGGTGAAGCGCTTGAGGTCGATGGTGGTGAGGTTGGTGAACCTTTGAAGGAGACGAGGAAGGAAAGGGAGGGTTTGATTAGAGACTATGAGAGAGAGTTGAAAAGAGTGTTACCGTGAGAAACTGTTTGGAGAGCACGGAAAGAGGTTGTAAATAACGGTGGTCACCGCCGTGGCCGAGGTATATTTTGAATATACATTCCCAACACTCATCTGGTAAATACATTTCTTCTCCTGTTGCCATTGTTTTTTCTGCAACCGATTAATAGGTCAAGAATATGAAACTCAGCGGTAATGGGAATAACCTAAAATATATGCGTTATATATAGAGAGAAAAGAACACACAACAAGAATGTTCTAAGAACTAGCTCCTAATTGGTCAAAAAAAAAAAAACTAGCTTCTAAAATATTTTTTTGATGAAGATCCGATTTGTAGATTCTTATAAACTAAAACTGATTCCTATAAATTTTGCCTACAACTATGACATGGTAAACCAAAGCATATCTATTATATTATCAACCCACGAGCAAGTTAAATAAAACATTATTTACGTAGATTTTATATGAAAGATTGATTTAAGGATTACAATTGATTTGATTTAAAATTTAAATTAGTTGGATGCAAGTTGTAAAGAGAGCAAAAAAATATTAGGAGAATTGAAAAAGAAGTGAATAGGTTTTTTCGTCCTTCAATTTGTATGTACTGGGCAATTTTGTCCTCAAGTTATTAAGAATAGCTAAACCGTCCTTGAATTATACAAATGTCGCTCTATCAAATCTCGCTATTAATGGTGATGACGTGTGATGTTAAGCGTTGATGCGTGACGTTAAGCGCTAACGTGAATTGCCAACTCAAATGTCACGTATTCAGAGATGAGATTGATCGAAAATTTTGACTTTTTATTAAAATGAAAGTCATTACAAATTGTTAGATTGTCAAATCGATCCCTAGATTATGTCATTCCATATCAAACTGATTCCTGAATTATTTGTCTTAACTATCAAACTTATCTCTGATACCGTCAAATAAATGATAAAAACTAATATGATACCGTCAAATAAATGATAAAAACTAAAAGAATGTGTTTAATTGTTATTGTTATTAATTATCGTTTACATGTTTGATATGAAGTTTCATCATGTCCAACTCAGTCTTGTGTTCTCACAAAAAACTTTAACCTATTAACATTGAACACAACTCTTCAACCTGGGCATCATCAATCATGTCATAACTTATACATCTCTTACTCTTCCCCCTCAACCAGCATCTTAGGATTTTTACTCAAACATATATCATAATTTAAGCAACAGATTGGATTTTTACTCAAACATATATCATAATTTAATATTTGTCATACAAATGAAAAATAATATAGGAGAAATATAAAGATTGCAATATTGTAATAATAAATATAAAATTACATATAATTGCTTTAGTACTTTCAAAACACTAACAAAGAGAGCACCCATGATTCAATAAGGGTTTCCACTTGCTATCACTAGGATAAAAACAAGGGGGAGTCTTGATCTTTCTCAATGATGGCCTTGACAATACCATCGCCATCCATAAATCAACATCAACGGCCACGTTGGCACAATGCCGCAAACTTATCTCTTTCAGGCGTGTGCATTTTTCTACTACTTGCTTCGCTCCTTTCTCTGTGATATTATAACATTTTTCTAAATCCAATTGCAGGAGTCCAGAGCAGCTCTTTGAGATCATGTACAGTGTTTTATCTTTAATTTTTGTCTTTGACAAGTTCAACACCTCCAATTTAGGAACTTCGAATCTCATCCTATCTAGGTTCACTCTTGGACAAGAAGTTAAGTTCAATTGTGTAATTTTACAACATCTTAAAACTTCAATGATACCTTTAGATATGCAACGACAATCACCAAGATCAAGTAGCTGTAAATTTGGGCAGATCGAAGCAAACAATTTGACGATTTTATCATTCAACGATGAATTGTCGGCCAAATGGAGACGCTTCATTTTCATCTGAGGGTTTACAACAAAATCCAATAAAGGACTATAGTTCTCTAAACCTAAACCCATTTCTCCAATACTTGTGTTTTCCATATAGATCTCATTGAGCAAAGGACACCTCCCAACAAGTGACAATAAGCTTAATTCACTGAGATTCCTACCATGATAACGTTTATCGACACCAAATTACCAAGAAACAAAGAAAAATCGTTTACAGCATAATTATTCAAAAACTCACCCTTTTGAAGATCCAAATGTTCTATACATCGACACTTGGATAACAAGTATAAGATTCCATCTTCACTATAGCTGGTGCAATTTCCGAGCACAAGCTTCTTCAAAGGCAGACCTTTCATCCCAATAGATACAGCAGCTCATCCGAGATATTCAAAGACGACAAATCAAGACAAGTCAAACCCTTCAAACTCACCAACGAGTGGATGAAATGTGAAGTAAGGTATGTTTCACCGTATTCCATTGATTCCAATGTGGGAGTCGTAGAAAGGGATAGAGACCTCAATGTTGGTCTCTCGCAAATAGCTAAAGCAATGCCAGGGTAGGTTATGGAATAAGACTTAGATACAATGACCTCTTCGAGAAGTTTACAGTTCTTGAACAAGCGAAGAAGCGATAGGTTGTTTATGTGGCGATGAAAAGAGAGATTAATCTTGCGGAGATTTAAAAGTGTTGATGAAAGAGTCTCAACTCCATTAAGGTAGTTACTAGCATCTTTGATATATGTGGGATTACTGAGGTCGAGTTCTTCAAGCAAAGGGAAACAATCAGCAATGAGGAAGAAGTCAATGGTATGGAGATGAGCAATGTTGGAACATGTGAGAGAGGTCAAAGTTGTAATCTTATGAGAGAAAGCTTGCAACCCTTTGGTGGGAATGGCGGGTTGGTTGGAGAGATTAAGCGATGTAAGTTTCGATGGGAAACGAGAGATTTGGCAGAGAAGTGCGTCCATATCGCCAGAGAAGTGTGAGAGGTCAATGGAGGTGAGGTTGGGCAACCTGTGGAGTAGATTAGGAAGAAAAGGGAGGGTTGGGTTGTAGATTGTGAGAGAGAATCGGAGACGGTTGGTGATTGTGAGGAACTGTTTGGATTGGAGAAGAGGGAGAGAGATTCCAAGTACCGGCAGTCGCCTCCATTGTTGAAGAATAGTTTAAACACTTGTTCCCAACAATCATCTGGTAAAAATACTTCTTGTGCTGCCATTGTTTTTACTTTAACCGATGAAAGAGCAGCCAAGAAAGATGGTTGATGATGAGTATTGTGATACGCTAAAATATGTGTATATATAGAAACAGATTTTCGATTCAAAGAATATATAGAAAAAGAAAGCAGATTTTGTTACAAAAAAAATAGAAAACAGATTTAAGTTATATTTATGATGATGATCAAATTGTAGATCCTATAAATCTGCCTATCAATGACATGAGATGGCAAATCAAATCATATTAATGAAGATATCAAATTATTAATGAATAAATCAAATCAAAAATTATCAAATAAAAAAGGTTTGACTATATTTGTTATTCAAATTTGGATTAGGATTAGTTTTTACTTATTTGTTGGAGAGAGATAGTAACAACAATTGTTTGTTACAAGAAAAATAACACATAAATCTATTAAAAAGAAAAAGTTAATAAAAAAAAATTAGAAAGAAAAAGTGTATGCAAAAAATAGGAATTTATTGTAAATTAAAATAAGGGTATAATATAATAGGTAAAAAAACTCCAAAATTGTATAGGAGCAATCAATTTTAGCTCGAATGGTCTGTAGAGGAATTCTACCTTCTCTAATCCATTAGAGTAGTAGACAAGTGCAATTTCTTTTCCGTCGATACATCCTGCAATTTGTACTTGAACTCCTTTTTTTTTTTTCCGTGGAGAACTTGAACTCCTTTTTATACCTGCCTTAGCTAATTCTATAGCTTTCTTGATTGCTTTCCAAACGAAATTCAATTTTTTAATTGTCTGGCTATAATTTCTGCAAGAAGGGTCTCTATAATCATTTGGAATTCTTGTAATTGCAATGTTAATTTTTCGGATCTCACAATTTAGTTTTTTTTTGCACATTAGTTGTTTTTTCTTCGATTCTCCGAGGCTTACCTCTATTATTAACTTTCAAAGTCCCATATAAATTATGACTTGAGTAAAATCAATTCTTTTTTTAATCTTATCGTCTAATTCCCTTGACACTAGAGTTTACTCTTATCGTTTTTTTGTATATATTTCTTGGTTGTGCTAACCAGGTCATATTTTGCAGGTTAAGTTATGACCAAGTTTCATGTCATTGAGCTTTGTCGCTGAATTTCTAATCATATGGATTGTTTGGAGTGCACAAGGAAATGGTTGAATGTTTTTATTTTTATGTCTACTATTAGTAGTTTTTTTTGGTGTCCTTTTTTTTTGTTTATTGCAAGATAAAAGTTAATATGCTTTCTGCAGTGTTTGACTTGCGAATTCCGATGAAAGAGACTAGTTTTGATTAATTTATATGGAGTATAAATGTTGGTACCTCTGTTTTTATGTGTAAAGAATTGTTTGGATTGAGAATCATGTTCCAGTAATTTTGACCTATTTGATGGTATTGGAAGGTTAGACTTTGCAGTGGTGTTTGGAAGTCTTCCAGGTATCATTGAACTGCTTTGGAGTTGTTTTGGGATGTTGACAGGGTAGTCAAACTCTTTGATTACTAGCATTGGTCATGTAGTAAATGTCTTACAAGATCTATATTTGTCTAACTCTAAATTATAATCTCATTTAGGCCATGGCATTGGCTGTTTTAGTGTTTTTGTGTTTTGTGTCTTCAAATCATCTATTCATTCACTGTTTGGTTGTGGATAAGGTGTGGTCAAGGGTGATGAACTGGCTCGGCTTCAATTATGTTACCCCATCTAATTTATTTGTGTATTCGGCATGCTGGTCGGAGGAGGCAAAGTCGAAGAAAGATCCGTCGAGTCTTTTGGTTGATTTGGCACGCCGTTATTTGGGTGATTTGGCTGGAGTGAAAGGATCAAATTTTCAACAGGTGGAGGAGATTGTGGAGGAGAGGTTTTATCTTGGCATTGGGTCCTAACCAAGCTCAAGGTGGCATCTTGTTTATATTTTGAGTGGACTTGGAATTTTAGGGATTGCCTAATAAGATGATTTTGATTTGGGAATGGCTTTGTTCCTGTTTTTTTTCGGTTTTAGTTATGGCGAAAGTGAATCGTTCATTGAGGAAAAACCAAACAAAACTAACATAAGCTTTACTGCCTGCGGGCAGAAAGAGGGCCCCAAATCATACCACCGCGGTCGAAAAAGCGTGTTCCCTTCAAATAACACGCACCGTAGGCCATCCTCGGCCTTCTTCGTTTTCCATGATAAATAAATAAAAAATATCCATCTCCGAAAGCGTTTTCCTTCCCCCGCCTTATCTTTGCTCTCTGTCGGTGTGAAGTTGCTAGCATAATCTGGTAAGCAGCGGGCTTTCTATCCTCAGAGGTTCCGGTCACGCTAGTCTAGAACATCTTCCGACCGTTGGCTGCTTG
>Ga0099826_10002362_pt1 | contig 12140 bp, 10 predicted proteins | sample Mtrugardesep15_FD_76830 | JGI IMG/M metagenome (GOLD analysis project Ga0099826, IMG submission 76830) | Root nodule microbial communities of legume samples collected from California, USA - M. trunc garden sep15 | ecosystem: Host-associated > Plants > Roots > Nodule | place: USA: California...
CCTACGCATGGACTTGTTGGGAACCACCTTTAGTCCTTCATAATCAGGCCAATATGTCTGGTGGTGAACCACGTTGAAGTGGATGTTGTATACGACATATACACACTCATTCATGAACTTTTTATCGACAAAAGTCTTGTAGTCGTGACAAAAGCTAGAACATGCAGCAATGACATGTGAGCATGGTTGGTGTAACGCTCTGAATCGTCCACAATCACACCATTTATTTTGTAGGTCCATCTTGTATTCTCCCTTTGGTAATCCTTCTTTATGGTCGATGGTTTCACGGACGAAAGCCATAAAATACCACGCAAGTCAAGATGTAGTGGTGCACAAAAATTTCGAAAAAAAAATAAAAATAAAGTACCCTGTAACTCCAAGTAGAGGGGTATAATAAGGACAAAATTTTCGTCACTTTTGAGGGTACATCGCAACTCCAAGTAAAGTGGTACCAGAAGAATCTGAAAAAGTAGGACAGTTCTGCAATTTTCCGAAAAAGTAAGGCATTTTTGTGTTTTTTCGCAAAAAGTAGGGCAGTAAAAAAAAATCGATTTTGAAACCCTGTTGTTCACTAAAAAAAGTGATTCTTACTTATTTTTAAAAAATTGTCAAAGATTTAACATAATAAAAATCTCATATTCTTCTTTCTTAAAAAAAAATTACACATTTTTAAAAAAAGATATATCTTAAAAATAATTTTTGAGAAATTATTGAAACTAGCTTCTCGTTTTAAGCTTTTTAAGTTAAGTTGTTAAACCAATTTCCCATGTAAAGCTTTCTTTAAAAAGTTGTTTGTTAAAACAATTATAGCAAAAATATGAAACCTATAAATATCATTTAAAAAAAAACCTATATTTTACCTCTAAAAAACCTATATTTTATATAACAAACGATGTATCTTATGCATCTGCGATTTACCTCACTGTATATGCGTAGGTACCCTAAAGCAAGCTCATTAGTTACTCCACCAATTGCAGTAAAAAAAAAAATACTCCACCAATTAAACACTTTTAATTGATTGCATAATGGTTTTCTAAGACTTTCTTTGACATATTGATTTGAACTTTTTAATTACAGGAAAAGCAAAACAAAAAAACCAAAAAAATTACCAGTTGAACATAGTGGATTGTTAGTAAGGTAAGACACATCTAGGGTGAAGAAGTATTTCATATTGTTTATGCGTGATGAATACTTGAAAATAGTATGAAACTTGAACAAACGACTACGTTCAAAGCAGAAGTTCATAATATTACTGCTTCTTACAATTAAGAAGATGACTCAATCAAAACTGATTCGACAAAAACAAGAAAAACAAATAAGTTTGAAACTTAAAACTCAAGTTATGTTACTTTATCAGATCATTGTCTTGGTTTTACTAACATTGAGGACAACGAACTTCTACTTAAAGGTGAAGACGTTGATCTTCAAAATTATGGTGATTTTCAAGCATCAATTAGGTATATCATACGTAACACTTTCTCACGTGTTAATTGCCCTACAATTCCCCAGATGAATCCTACCTTTTCTTGGACCCTACCACTGTGTGTCTGCATTAAATCTGCCAAATTTACTAGATCCTGTCATACATCCTTATGAGTATGGCCAACAATTAGTATGCAATTTTTTGGGTGGATCAATGAGCTTTACCACTATTCCATCCATCTCAACCACAAATACAATCCAAATAAGGAAAATTTTGTTGCATTACAAATTTATAATGCAAGGGATTCTACACTACAGAACGAAGATATTGCCCACAACAGTTAATTACACTTGATAAAAAATAGAAAATTAAATAACTGCAGAGAATAAAAGATAACCAAATCTAATTTTTCTTTGGGGTCTCTACAAGTTATGGAATCCACAAGAAAGCTTAAACTCTACACTTTTCTAACTAAGCAAAATTCTAGTTCCTCAGTCTACAAACTACTTTATTGCACATCATTGAAACCAATTCAGATGCCTATACTTGCTTTCCTGTAATCACAGATGTCTTATTGAGTTACCAAGCATGCTAACCATGCACGAATTCCTCAAATGTGTTAAAAAGGTAAAAATCAAACTAGTTCTCTCCCACTAGAGTTCTTGATTTTCTTTCGCTTCTTTTTCTAGTTTGGTCTATGCATGCGTCAAATGCATCAGTAGCATGCAAGGGGGCATCATCGTTGGCTGTTTCAACTTCTGAATTGTCTTCATGCTCTGGCCACCGCCCCCAACTATGTTTCTAAACATTGATCTGATCTAAAATTCTGGTATACCACTCGACCGTGAGGAATACTCAGTCACCAACTTTAGAAACATGGATGTCTTGTCCTCTAATAGTCGTAACGGAGTGTCAAACTCGGTAACTTGACCTGCAAATGCATTGTAGGGTTATCTTCATAAGCATAAATTATTGAACCATAATGTGAATCCAATGGACAAAAAAGACAAACAGAAGAATAAGATATGACAGTTACAATACACACCATCACTGAGCACCATCACTTGATCGCTGTCAATGACAGTAGGAATACGATGTGCAATGGTAAGCACGGTGCAGTCTTTGAACTCTGTTCGGATAATCTTCTGGATAAGATTATCAGTGGCTGTGTCGACGGATGCTGTTGCTTCATCAAGTACAAGTATTTTTGACTGCTTCAGTAGAGCTCGGCCAAGAGAAACAAGTTGTCGCTGTCCTACACTCCAATTGTCTCCATTTTCTATAACTGCAGATTTCAAAATGTGTTAAGATAAGTACTTGTGAATCCAAACACTTTTCTTTTTAAGGGGCGGGGAAGGAACATGTGTATTTTGCAAAAATCTTCATGGCTACCTACCTGGTGTATCGAGTTTTTGTCCTTTCTCACGGATGATATCTCCAAGTTGAGACTTATCTAGCGCCTGTGGAAAATTAAAACCCACAATTACAGAGTGGATGTGCATAGCCTTCTACTCAAATAGCTATAATTTTCAAAATGAATTGTTGGTCTATTTTCATGTTATGAGCTCTTGCCTAGTAAAAAGTATTGCAGACTTTTCTTTATATCGGCTTCATGTCCTTTCTCTCTCCCCTTTTTATATCAGTTTTGTTTATGTATGTTTTTACTGTTTAGATATCTTGACCTCTTTCTTAATCCTCCCTTAATAACAATACTTCCATTTCAACTAAAAACAATAACTACTTAGGCTAATACAGTGTTATAAGGATGCAAACCCTCTTCTTTCAAACATGCATATACATACGAAATACTAACCTCCCAAATATCTTTATCTGAGTGCTCCTCAAGGGGATCAAGATTTCCTCGAATGGTCCCTTCAAATAAGGTTGGATCCTGTGGTATTATACTGAGATGGCTTCGGAGGTCATGCAGACCAATCTCAAAAATATTAATGTTGTCTATGTGGATACTTCCGCCTGCTGGTTCAATCAATCGAAATAGTGCTTGAATCAAAGTAGATTTGACACTGCCAGTGCGTCCAACTATTCCTATATTCTTCCCACCAGGAAATGTGCATGACACTCCATGAAGCACCAAAGGAAGATTTTCTTTGTAACGGACCTTAAGGAGAAACAGGGTTAGGTAATAAAATGGAGGTGCAGTATCATTAAAAAGAAACAATTGCAGTAATCATTATTATGATATTGTAATAAATGTAACATGGTTAACAGCTTGAATTAGATGCAACTAAAAAGTAAATATCAAGTCAAGCAACAATGTAATAAACTATTCCACCTCTCAAATGAAGACTTCAAAAAAAATAAAAATACAGAACATATAAATATGGAGTTATATTGGTACCTTCAAATCAAATATTTCAATTGTCCCATTTACAGGCCATGAGGATGGAGGGCGGGAATCTTCAATAGTTGCAGGTGCTTCACTTGGAATTTGGCTGTACTGATAAATTCTTTCAATAGATATTATTTTGTTTTCAAGTTTGCAAAAGCTAAGTATCCAACGGGATAAACGCGCATTTAAATTCAGACCATATGTCACAGCAAGTCCGGCCATGCCTATGTAGAAAAAGTAATAGTAATAAGCAACAGAATAATGTCTTACTATTATATTCTGCATCATTTGCAACCATTACTTGTGAGGGAAGAAAAAAAAATAAAGTAGCTTTTGTTATGCAAGTTAGAACTAACAGAATAAAACATGAGTTCTATTCCATGTTTGGTGTGTGTTAATAGTGGAACAAAACATGACAACATAAAAAAGTGGTACCGGTTAGCCCACTGAAAAGGGAAGAACAAAATAGAACAGGCTATTCTGTTACATTCTGTTTGTGCCAAACACTACCTAATTTCTATAATAATACTACATAATTTAATCCTTCGGGATTAGACATATCACTTGCAAGAGTAAGTAGAGAAAACGAGTTATTAGAACCAAGTACTTACTGGGGTCAATACTTCCACGGGGAAAGCTTACAAGCAAAACCATGCAGAAAGCAAATACAAAAGTCGACAATAACTCCATACGCAGGCAGAGCCACTCAATAGCAGCAAGACTGCAGAAGAATGGCCGTGCAAAACAATCAAGTAGATAGAGATTCCGCTTCATGAACCTTTTTTCTTGTCCGAAACCCCTGATGGTGGATGCTCCAGCAATTGATTCACCAAAAAGATTTATAATTGGTGATTTCTGAATGCTTACAATACGTACCAGTTCCCTTGATGAAGCCATGTAGTATTTCTGCAACAGACTTGGTTATTGTTAGAACAATTCACAAAGCAGTTTCAAAGATTTGATGCTGGATTATGAATATCTCTAATTACCTGCATCCACAAACAAGCGATGGCCATTGGGATGACTAAGAGCAAAACTTGCCATGTTACTTCTGTCATTACACCAACAATACCAATAAGCTGTATTGTTGTGGCAGCAAACCCGCCAAGTCTAAAAGGGATGTCAAGATCCACAACACTTTGATCAACTGAAACCTGAACGGATACAGATGACACGTTATTATGGTCTCAAACCATATACAGGGAGAAATAAGTAAAAAAAAATACAAATAGAATACCCAGTTTACACAATATACAGGGAGAAAAATGTAAAATAAATTAAAAGTAAATTAAGTACCCGGTTCAAAATCCTTCCAGCTGGTGTAGAATCAAAGAAATACATAGGTGCATGGAAAACACATCGAAGCATCTTCAAAAATAATTTCTGTGCAGCTGCGAGACCAAATGTAGCGACTAGAACAGCCCTTACAAATATAAACAATGAACTTCCGAAAGCAAGGGCCATGTAAACAAGAAGAAGAATCATGGGTTTTACTTTGGGCTGGTCTCCTTCTGTTTGAGGGTTAGCCCACGCCATCCACCAATTACTAGCAATCTGAAGGAACTGAAATAACGCTTGTGCGATGATAATGAGTGGAATCAATAAACCTTTATATGCCGCTGCCATGTATGAAAGATACACCTTCATGCTGACTCTGCCTCTAACCCTCTCTTCTTCCTGAACAAGCTGTTTTTTTCTCGATCTTTTTGATTTTTTCTTCTCTTTAACTGCTTTTGGATCTGAAGCTGATGGTCCATCTTGCATTTCCTTTGTCAAACTGTCAATATCGTTTGCAGAACAAATAGATTTCTTACTGGTCATAACAGATGCCTCCAATGATAAATTTTCATCTGAATCTTCAGAGGAGTGACTAGGGATATCCATTGCCTCTATGGCTTCATGGTGAGCTGAAACTAGAGCTTTAAAATCTGTTCCTGCTTGTAACAGATCATCATACTTTCCGGCTTGTATGATGCAACCTTCCTTGAGAACCTTCAAAAATGGAAAGATAAATTTAGAAAGAATCATCTTCACTTCATATGAACTGCATGATCACATTCCTAAATTATTTTCGAAATCAAAACTTTAAATCAACCTAAAACTCCATATAGCATCATACATTTTTCCAAGGATTCTTTAAAACCCTCGGCTTTAAAAAGAAAGAACTAAGAATGTAAACAGGGTATGGGATGAGCTTGAATTTGAAACATCACATTGAAATAAGCAAAGACACCAGAAACCCTGGAGCATGCATCATGTATGAAATGAATGAATAATTCTCAAATGTGAAATGAAGGGTGACCATTAACTTTGCCTCTAATTATGTGAAATGAAGTTTAACCATTAACTTTGCCTCTAAATATATAAATGCATGGATGTGCAAGAAAAAACCACATAGCCATACCAGTATCAAATCAGCAGCAGGAAGAAATTCAACTTGATGGGTCACAAAAATGACTGTTTTATTTGCAAGTGCCGTCAGTATATACTCCTGCAGTTCCATATCACAAATTAAGTCAATCCAATTCAGTTAAACAGTAACATCAACTGCATGCTAAGGAAAACTAACCCTAAACAACTCTGATCCAGTGTGTGCGTCAACTGCACTGAAGGGGTCATCAAGGAGATAAATATCAGCATCTTGGTAGAGTGCACGAGCAAGCTGTACCCGCTGCTTCTGACCCCCACTCAGGTTTATACCTCTATCACCAATAATTGTCTGATCTCCATGTGAGAAAAGTTCTAGATCCTTTTTCAGTGAACAGGCATGAATAACATTCTTGTACTTTGGTTTGTCCTTTGGGCTTCCAAAGAGGATGTTTTCTTCTATAGTTCCTGATTGTATCCATGCTGATTGGGAGACATATGCAGCAGAACCACATACACTGACCTGCAAAATAATCCAGTGCATCTTTTAAAAACTGTTACAAGACGAAAGATTGAGGGTCTATTTGGATACAACAACAACAACAACCAAGCCTTATCCCACTAAGTGGGGTCGGCTACATGGATCAAATGACGCCATAGTGTTCTATCAAAAACCATATTTGGATCCAACTCATTGACCTCTAAATCCTATCTAATGGTTTCTCATTGAGGGTCTATTTGGATAAACAGCTCAATTAAGCACTTTAGAATAAATGTTTATCAAGTAATCATGTATAAACTATTTTTGTAAGAAAAGACTAAATAAAGTCAAACAGTTTCATATAAGCTTTAAGTTGTTTTCATAAGCTATTATGTAGAGTTTATGGAAATAAGCTGAAAATAGCTTCCAGAGTCCAGACATGTCAAAGTATTTTCGTATGCTCTCCCAAACAGTGTCACAAGTACTTATAATAGTAGATAACCTCAACTAAGTCAATCCAAACAGCCCCTATAATGCAAATAAACATACAGAAAAATAACATAGAAGGAATTAAAAGCTTAAGTACACAAACATACTTCACCAGAAAGCTTAGGAATCTCTCCGAGGATGCAAGAAAGGAAACTTGATTTCCCTGAACCAACTGTACCACAAACAGCCACACGCATCCCTTTTTCAACTGTCATATTTATCTCTGAAAGAGTAGGCCTGGCAGATGAAGGGTCCCAAGAGAATTCACTGTCCTTAATTTCTATAGCAATGTTAGAAACACCTTGTGGCAAGGCAGTAGTTGCATCTTCCTGCAATTCTTCCTCCAGCAGGAAACAAGATAGTCGATCAAGAGAAACTTTTGTCTGAGCCATTGTAGATACCAAGTCTGGAAAATTCCTCAACGGTTCTTGGAGGATTCTGAAAGTAGCTAGAGCTGAAAGTACACCACCTGCAGTCAGCTTACTGCCCAATAATATGGAAGTAGCAAAAGTGACGGCTGAAACAAATATAGGAGAGCTCCAGAACATGAAAGTTATGAAAGCTTGGGAGTATAGGGCTTTCTTAAGCCACTTGAACTCTACTCCACGCATTTCCTCCAATTTTATTCGATATCTGTCCTCCCAAGCCTGCAGCTTGAGAATCCTCATGTTCCTTAGGCACTCGGATGTTTTTCTCATCCTTTCATCCTTAGCAGCCATTAATTTGTCTTGATAATCTTCTTGGATCCGAGCCACGGGAACAGTGATTACGATGGAAATGATTGTAGCAACAAGTGTCGCAACAGCTGCAATTCCAACATTCTTATACAAAATTGCGAGGGCTAGAACAATCTGCAGAGGAAGCATCCACATGTCATGAAGATACCAAGCGTAGTCCCCTACCCTCTGAACATCAATAGCCATGTAGTTAACAATCTCACCACTTGTGTGACTTTGCCTGGCCAAACTCGATAACCTAAGCCCCTTTTGGTATACCATTGCAGTTAAAGCAGATCTAACATGCATCCCCATGATGTCAACTCCTAGATACCATTGTCTCGTTGTGAAGGTTTCCACAAGCTTCGCAACAAAGAATATCCCTGCAAGGACATACCCCTCATGAGGGAAAGTCTCTATACCACTCAAGTAATCAACAAAGTAACTTATCATGTATGGACCTACATATGAGACAAGAGTAGTGACACCAGCAAAAATGGCATTAATAGCTGCCTCCTTCCAGAATGATTTGAGAAGTGTCCAAGCTAATGAAGGCTGAGCCGGTGATTTTTCAGCCTTCAATTTCTCCCAATTAGAATTCAAAATCTTAAAATTTGTTTTGGCTCGATCTTTAGGCGCAACAAGGGGGATGTCCTTAAGCTCAAGCGGTCTCTTTGCACCGATGGAAAGAATTGAGTTAAGCCAAGACAGAGTTGCCAAGCTAAAAAGTCCAGCATCACTATAAGGAGTAACCTTGAGGCAACCTGGTTCTTCGTCGTCATCTTCATCAAGAAGCAATGGCTGTTGATTCTCAGCGTTCCTACAAACTTGAATACCAGAAACACCCCTAATTGCTGCAATACAAAGGAAGGCAAGAGCAGGGGTAGCAGCAAAATTTGCTAAAACATGAGAACGCATGTGCTTGGAACCTTCCACCCAAAACCCTCTTCCATCAACATACAAACCACACAAGCAAACAACAAACAACACAAACCAAGAAACTCTCAGCAAAATTGGAAACTTCTGATACACCTTGTACTTGCAACGCAAAGCAGTGAAGCTCAAAACAATCCAAACAAAACACTGCACGAACGGCACAGACAGAAGAGACAAATCCACAACCACAAAGTCCTCCTTAATCAAAGCAAAACCATCAAATCCCAAAACCAAAACTTGCACCAACAAGACATACAAACAAGAAAACACCGACAACTTGAACCATGTCCCAATTCTAACATCAAAAGTTTCTCCATTGCCAACAACAGCAACATTATTATCATTATCCTTAAAAAACCAAACTCTTCCACCAACACAGAAAAAAACCTCCCTCAATAGAAACAAAACAAGAACAACCAAATTAGTACATATTGCCACAAGCTCCAAAATAGGCAATCCAAGGATCTTACTCAAAAGGGTATTCCACAATGACCCTTTTGAAGAATTCAACGTTGTAGCCAAGATGTCATTGAAAGCCATGACAAAAAAGATGATTTTTCAGAAGAATATTGAGTCGGTGTGAAGAAGAAGTAGTAGTGAGAGAAAGAGTAGTATCCAAAACCAAAACCAAGTGATGTCATCAAAAGCTAGTAGGAATGAAGAACATTTTTGCACCATGTGGAGTTAGATTCTGTGTGACACATTGCACGTTAAAACAAAGAGATTTTCATTCATCAGTATCAACAAAAAATACGAAACACAAAGAACAGAATAAAAATAACAGCTTGCAGCTACAAAGAGACAAAAGGGTATGATTATTTAGAATCAAAATTCTATACAAACGCAATAACAAGTACAAACCTGAATTTTTCTTCTTAGATCATGTGAAGATACTTCACAAAGTTTCTACCTTTCGACACCAAATAGAACAACACAACGATGATGGTGACCCCAATTGTGTAGGGTAGGTATGGAATTAACAACAATTTATATGGAGGTATAAATATTATTAATTAACATTAATGTAATAAGATTATGAATTGTGATTGTGGTTGCAATGAGATCTTGAGAGGAACACAATGTTGGTTATTATATTTTGATCACGGCCGCGGCGCAACTGTAAAGAGATCAAAACTCTGACAGTCGCGGCGGTGGTAATAGTGAAGAAATCAAAACCTTGATGTCTTAACCTAAATTACAGTCTTCTTAAAACCCTCAAAAATAGGACATAGAAAAGAAATTAGAGTGTGTGTAAGAATTTAGAGAGTTTGTTGAGTCTCTCCTCTAATTTTTATTTTATTTTTTAACTACTTACTATTTGATTGGATTCAAGTTGGATTTTTACAAAGTCAAATACCACGTAAGGATGTTGTGAGTAAAATGTTTAAATATTTTACTTGAAGATTTTGGATAAAATTATACTTTTCATTTATATATGAAATAAGATATCAATATGATTTATGATTTCTATTTGTGTACAAAATTTTTAAGATTTATTTTATATTTAAATATGTATTTTAGAAATAGCTTTCATATCTCAATTTTGTTGTATATGTATAGAATCATGAATAAAAGTTTAGTGAGACTTCTTCATTAAAAAAAGAGATTTTTTCATACAAAATATATCTCATATGATTTGTACAATTCAAAAACACAAAAAACTTCATCACTAACACATGCTTAATCATGTGTAAGTTAAGAATATATTCTGAAAAATATCACTTAACTTTAAGTGAATGGAAGATAGTAAACCATAAAAGGACGATTCAAGTTCTCTTTGTTCTTTAAGAGAATAATTCTCTTAAAGGTTTTAGATGTGGTACGTAAATGGGGCTTCATTCAATTAACATATAATTTATAGAGCATGGGTTTTAGAGAAGTATTGGAGAATTTGTTTTTTCATTTGTTAAAGTTTTTACATATTGATGCATGTATATCTTTTAGTATAATGTTTATTATAAAGCATGTTTGTTCCATGTGTACCTATATGACTGATGAGATCACGATATGGTAGATCTCATTATGGTCCATAATAAATAAATATAATTACATTAGATTATAAGTGGACTTGTCTATTATTTTAATGTTTTATCAAAGTGAGAGCATGCATCTAGTATAATTTTCGTGAAAAGGAAAGGGTGTTTTGTTTGTTTACACTTTACAGTGTGTCTTTGCATAGGTACGTAAGTATAGTGGTAGTGAGTGGGAGATGAATCAGATCATGAATGAGGATTGTGAATGTGATGCCATTTTGCTATAACTATAATTACATGCTTTTTTTAGGATTTGAGACTTTCACAAACATGTTTGTAAAAATGGAGCATTCACAATTACATCTTCATCAAAATAATGCAACATTTTGTAAGATAAAGAAGGTTAGTTAAAGTTCATAATAAAAATATAAACAAACCGTGGCAATGAGATGCCAAAATTAAGATTTTTTATCGATAAAAATTAAACCACCTAACTCATTGCACAATTTACAACCCTCACACATCATGAATCATGATTGAGTGTATATATCAAAATTAAGATTAAGACATGAGAGTAATTTTTATTGAACGGTCAACTTTTTTTAGGAAATATTTTTGATGAATCGACTGCCGCACTTTATCTTATACTTTGGCTGTTTCTAATTATGTGCATGATACAAAGATAAATGGAAAGCACACGAAAAAGATTGAAACACTAGTTTCCAATTTCCATAGAAAAGTTTTGGAGTTAGGAGCATAGATATAGATGTATATTAATTAATTGTTAGGTGGAATTATAGTTCGTAGCTTCACGGAGGAGCTTGTGGCTATAAATAAGTTCTCTATTGACTTTTGTGAGGATTTGATTTAATTGACGGATATCATGGACCTTGTTACATTTGATATCGGAGTAAATAGTCAATTACCTCTTGAAATTGTAAGTTTCGTCAATTACCATTTGAAATTAACAAAACTTCAATTACCCTCTTGAAATTGTACAACGTTAATTAATTTACCCCCTCTTTCAAATTTTTCTGTTAGTCAACATGACGTTTTGCAAATACCCCCCTGAAGTTTTGCACTTATGTGCAAAATGTCCCCTGAACTTGAAAATTTATATATTTTTTTATCCTTAAAAGTGTCTGCATTATCATTGAATTGTGGAGCATATTAGCTAAGTTTTGACGGTATAAAACCATATATGTTCCTTTAAACGATCAAACATTAACCATGTATTAGAGTCTAATGATATGAAAGTCAGCATAGTAAAGTACATCCACATTTGTCAGATGAAAAACTAATACATGTCATACATAATGAAGCACATAAATAATATATGATTGGCATAACCAAGAATTACCAAGATGTCAAAATATATGACTTTGCTATTGCTAATTTTAACCAC
>Ga0099826_10002363_pt1 | contig 12136 bp, 9 predicted proteins | sample Mtrugardesep15_FD_76830 | JGI IMG/M metagenome (GOLD analysis project Ga0099826, IMG submission 76830) | Root nodule microbial communities of legume samples collected from California, USA - M. trunc garden sep15 | ecosystem: Host-associated > Plants > Roots > Nodule | place: USA: California...
CAACACAAATCAAACTAGATTTGGATTCTAACAATGAATCTGAAACCTCAACAAGAATCATAGGATTCTTCCTAGAAACATCATTGTATAATTGAATAAAATACTTATCCAAAGTCAACCTATACCATAATTTGCACACAGTTTTGCTTCTGAAAAGCGATTTCACAGGTAATCTTGCAAGAATCTGCATCACAACCTCATCTGGAAAAACCCCTTCTCCTGATTTATCCATGATTGGAAAATCTACAACTATATAAACAAAAAAAAAAACAGTTTTTAATATCAGATTGAAACAATAACAACGAAAAATGAGAAAATAAAATTCTGGGCTGCAATAAAACAAGGTAAAGATTAGAAATTTGCTTACAGGGACAAAATTCGGGGAATCCGATGAAACTGTGATTGTTGGAACAGAGACAGCGATTAAGGTTAGAAAAAAAACAATGCGAAAAAGAGAAAATTTTGAGGTTACGTGGATGTGTGGGTGGATTTGGTTTAAGGTAACAGTTTAAGGATTTGGATTTGGAGGAGATGAATGTGAATTTGGTCCACGGGGAGAAAGAGTGCAAAAATGGAACATAATGATTTTGGTCAATAAATTGAGAAATGTGAAAATAAATTATTATAGAAATGTTACAAAAAAATAAAAAATTGGTAAAAAATAAAGCAACGTGTAACGTGTTGCTCTAATCTATTTGTTTATTGGATTGTCAACAAATGATTAAAACTACACAATTTTATTAATTTGTCCAAAATACCAAAATTATTAGGACGACCTTGATCGTTATAAGCATAAAACATATGCGTCATCCCTTACCAATTTCTACTTTAATAAAAAAGGAAGAAAATAAATGTCAATATTAGACTTTTATATGTCGGATATCGATCTCGACCATATTTGATCTCTTACACTACTCGAACTTGAACTTGGCAGATATCACATATTACATTTGTAGGCACACCTTCGCTCCATAACTAAATCACTTGAGTGAACTTCCATTCTTCAAGCAGATGGGTAGCTCACACTAACATTTGAGTATTAGTCTCATCAACTTATTGCCAAAGCTTCAAGTTTCTACTTTTCCATAAAATGGCTTCATATCTTTAACATTGAGATTACTGAAATCGGTCCATCAACATAAAAATTGCAGCCATGTTTTATTCTATTCACAAAGTGCTTTATCAATATCTTTCCATAAGTTTGTTCCCTACCAAATTTGCACCGCTCGCGGGTATCCTAGCAAGGCGTGAATGTTAACTTCATAGTTTTTCTTTTATTAAAAATTACACATTTTGTTGGGCATGATGTACCCCTATTACTACACCTAACCCTCGCGGGAAAACAACCCTTTCATACCCGCCACACATTCTGATTAGAAGAAAAGTTCCATAAGACTCTGAAGAATGGAGCCTTTGAAGATGACATCAGAAGCTGAAGACTCTACAACCAGTTTGTTGTGTTATAAAGGAATGTCATTATCAGACTCAAAGTAGTACAATTTGTCTTCTTCTAACCACATGCAGAGACAAACAAAGGAATTAAAGGACATAAAGAATTTAAGAGATCATTCTATTAAGAGCAAGTGAATTTTGAATGATTACTCAACAACATTAACGATTGGAGGCAACATTTCAATGTCTTTGATCAAGCTTTTCAATGACTCATTTGATGCCCTGACACTTTTGAACAACGACTGTCGAAATTTTTCTAATATAAAGACTTGAGAAGTTAAAGAAACATAACACAACACTCTGAATTTTACAAGTGTCCCTACTATGTCAAAATCAAAATAGCGCACAAAACACTTAAAATGAATTCTTACAAACTTTCATATCTTAGAATTTCTTAAGTCTCATAGTCCATTTGATCTTTATTGTATTTCACATCTGCTTGTATATCAATTGTAGAATCAAACAATCTTTTATTTGATTAAGTTTGATTGCAGAAATCCATCTCTTGTGTGATTGAGCAATAAAAGTCTCTTTTTTATGTGATTGAGCAAATGAAGTCTCTTGCTTGCGTGTTTGAGAAAATTCTAACCCGTGAGATTATGGTGAAAATCTCTTGGAAGTGTAAGGGGTCTGCACTACTCTCAGTTTGTGAGAGGAACAATTATAATTGATTTGTGTCGTTTCTTCTCTTTCTGTGTGTTTGATTTCATTTCGCTACATTCAACTCTGTTTTAGATTCTGGACAAGACTTAGTTTTCTTTAGACTTTGAATTGTTTTTACAAACACTTAAAAAGAGTATAAAAAAAGGTAACACAATTCAACCCTTTCTTGTGTTTTTTTCACGATCAATGATTGTATAAATGATGGTGTAAATATAGGTGATCAAGGAAAAGTTGTGATACATTTTGCTATCGTAGGAGCTCGGAATGAAGATTTATCATCAAGTTTTCAACCACCAAGTTGTGCGGAACATACCTTCCTATAACATCGAAATGAAAAATTAGTATTGACTCCAACGAGATCAGTTCTTTAATATTTCAAATGCTATCCAAAGCTCATACAAAAGAACATTTTCACCGTACGAAAAAACAATAAGAAATGCAACGTCATTGGTTTCTTTAGAAACAGAGATTCCGACTACGATACAATTTCAAGTATCCCATAATAACATTCTTTCAATCAAACCAATCATAACCTCGTCATCCAAAGCAACAATCATCACGATAGTTGTCTGCATGGACTCATTAAGCATATGCAAATAAGCATCATGGCCATCATCACTTGGATTGAAAAAAGTGCTACGCAACCCATGGTGATGTCTCACATGGTCGTTGTCAGTGACTAGGTCAACAAGTGCTTGTCGATCGACATTCTTAATGTTGGTTTCTTAGACACCTAAAGGTATGGAAGCGATGAAGCGACTGTAGCATGTCTATCATATTGTCGTCAAGTTCTAGTGTTTCAACTTGCCCTTGCAAATATTCTCGTGGAATTGGGGGAAAAAGTCCTCAAAGAAATATTTGAATTGGTTGGTTTTCAATTTAATCGTGACAGGTATGCTTTGTTTGTGCCTCAACGCAACCTGATTGTCCGATATCACGTGACTAATGTATAGTAGTTTACAATTCACTTTGGTACGTGGTACATGTTCATGTACGCAATACGTGACCCTTGAAGTATTGGATACTCAAAAATATACATAGTCTATACATTTTCACATAGTTTTCCTATTCTAGGAACAGCAGAATCCCTCTGTACTGTTGCCACAACTCACCACCAACCCGCAATCCTCCTCAATCGCCACCTCCCTAAGGCCAATCTCCTCCACCTCCACACTGATTTCATACATTGGACAAGACCAGATTAACACCAGGTTTTTTCGATATACACTTCCAATTAACAGAATTTACACCCTTGTTAGGTGTGTTGCACAAACTCAGATTAACAACAGATTTATCGCCACTTCAAATCTATTTTTAATTCTATCCCTTCTTTTTCAGTCTATCTCGAGTATTGCAGACACTACACGGCCATAAACTCAAATCATTTGGACCATTTTCTATTCAATCACATTCTCATAAAATCTCCCAGACATATGTTAAGAAAATCTATTACCAAAAATATACCAAGAGCAGAAATTACAGGTCAATTACAAAAATTGAAACTAGCAACTATCTTGGATTTTGCTGATGGGAATAACACTACCATTTGCTTACATTTTCTATAGAACTGATAACTGAATAATGTTGAGCCAATGTAACTCTTTGAGAATAACCATAAACTTATCAAGAATCCATATATTGCGAACAACATCAAAATGATCTTTGTACATTTGGCATGAGTTACCAAGTTAAACCAGACAGTAATAATTCACTTTAACCAAAAAATAAATACAAAAGATGATGAATGAAGGACATTCATTCTGAAATTAAATGGAAGACGATAACTAGTAAAGCTATATCTTTTTACACTGAATTTCCATAGAATGAAAACTCATTCAGGGAAAATACAACTACCTAAATACTGAAATATATACTTAATAGAGATAGGAAGCTTGAGTAGTGAAAAACAATTTCAGTGATGATAACAAGGTGGCAGGATCATGAACCTCTCAAGTAATAATCCACCATTGATCAAGTCTTCAACCCTGAAAGAAACCATAATGAGATCAATAAGAGCCAAACATTCACATTTAAGATATTTTGGCAAATTAATTAACAAATCAAAGAATGCTTTGTTGTACGGTCATTCGAGATGATGAGAGTCGTTTTGTGCTGGCTAAAACATAGTGGTTGGCTCCGCTCCTTTGATGTAGATTTGGGGGAGTCTTTAGATTTGTTATCGCACTTAGGTGGGCGCGTGACCTTCAGTTGGGTATTGTGGACTTTGAGTTTGATTCGAAAACAGTGGTGGACAGTCTCTATAGTAGTAAATAAGCTCCAAAACCATATGGACCAGGGGCACCTTCATGATTAAGATAAAAAAACTGCATCTTTAACTTCATGTTTAGAGGGGATCATGGTGAGTAAGTTATTAGCGTTTTTATCAATAAGATTTTGGATGACTTCCTCCACAAGCAAATGATCATGCAAAAAATAGTTAGAAGAAGAAAAAAAAGTATAGTAGCTAACAATATGCTCATATATTCTATTAGGTTCAGTGATAATTTCCTCTTATGGAGAAAATAATTTTGGTTTTGTTGTTTATTTTTATAATTTTATGAAAGTATCTAGAGTTCCTATCACCATCCACATGCCACCTAAGTTTAGCTTTTTCCTGTCTGAAAATCTCTTGTTTGTGAAGGGAATCATCTAAGGTTGATTGTGCTTTATTTTCTTCATTAATAAGTGGATCAGTATGACCAATCATCTGTATTTGATTTTGGACATCAATAAAGCTATTCTCAACATCGGTAACATAGGAATGAACATTCCCAAAAACTTCTTTATTCCACACTTCGAATTTATTTTTTAGAAACTTAAGCTTGGTGCTTAACACAAGCATATGACAACTTAAAACTCATTCATTCCTGCATTCAGCAGCATAATCCTGGCAATCTTTATGTAGGGTCCAAATCTTTAGATATTTGAAACTTGAGGCCAAATTGGCGGCAAACTCTCTAAGTTTTAACATTGTTGAATGCCTAAGACTGAATTTGAACCCAAGACCTTGCTTAAGCTAGAAGAGACTCCCGTCATCTCATCTAAATAAAGATGTGGATGTCAATTGAATGTGAAGACTTATGGAGTAGTATCTTGAGGTACATCATGTATGGTTTTAAGAGAAGGCTGCCTCGAAGTGGTAACTCCAGCTTTCTCAACAAATGCTCGTTGTAGTGGTCGCGAGATATTGTAAAATTAGGGACTAATTTTGAAAGATGTCCTTATAGATGGGTTTGGTTCCCCTGACCCAACTCGGTATCCGATTTAAGATCGACTAACCCAAGAGGTCCAATTTCACTTGTTTGGCGCCATTCAAAACCAAAGCAAAACTCTGTATGAAATATGTACGGTGGCGTTCAAGAGGTTTTGAAAGTGTGTGGCGCCCTCAAAAACTATTATTTTTGCTTGGAGGTTGTTTCAAAATTGATTACCAACTCTTGTCGAACTCGTTCAAAGAAATGTGATGCCACAAGAACATAATCATGCTGCGTTTTTTGCTTTTGAGCTGATGAAAATTTCCAAACACCTTTTTCTTTTCCTTCTCTTTTAGTGATAGAGTCTGGGAGCTGGTTTCTGTTGGTTGCAGGCGTGTGAAATTCGACTCAATGAGCCCGTTGATCATTTTCCGCACCTCGGTCAGTTGGTGGCTGGTGGAAGGAAAGGCAAGATAATAGACTTCTAATGTATCCTCTTGACTGTTTTTTGTTTTTGTCTTCTCCATTGAAGGGTCAAACATTTTGTGGTACTTGATGAAGACGTTATTGTTTTTTGAGGGAGTGTATTACACTTGCACAGTACACTATTATAAATTTTCCTATTTCATGCGGATTTTGGCCAAAAATATGCAGGAAACAGATTTGCTGAAGGGTTTCACACCAAAGGTACTTCAGCTAATATTAGTAACATGTGGTACTTAACGTGTTCAAAAGGATGACCCCTTCCACAGTTCCACCAGCTCTACCTGAACATATTTAGATATATAACAGTATAAGAGGGGAAAAAGGAACAAAAAAGCTGTATAAGCTTGAATGGAATAGTTAATATTAGTGCTCATTCTCAACAATGATAAGAGAGCATAAAATTTTACACATAAATTATTCGCTCTGCTTCTAGTGTTCTACAATTTTAGTTTTTCCCCCTCATAGTTTATTAGTTGGATGTTAAAGTTTTTTTTTTCTTTCAAACTATGAATTTTAGAGTACATAGTAAGTTAAAGGTGTAAAAAATAATATGAGAATCTTATAATCTTAGATATCTTCCTATTTATCACAATTACTACTGCAAAGGATCAAGATTAAAAGATTAATCCATCTAAACCTTATTTTTCTGAGGAATAATCTATCTAAACTTTATTCTTGAGTGGTTAAAATGGATAATGCAAAAATTCTTTGAATTAATTATCTTTAGTTACAATAAATTGTTTAAATTTGATAACATGTTATGAACTATCTTGTGCGTCGTTTTGGAAAGGGAACAACAAAATAAACATTACACAATCTACTACAAATCAAATAATAATGTTAATTTTTGTCTTCATGCTTAAGTCATCATCATTTTTTTTTTGTGGATAAATAGACTTGTGTTTGATAAAGGTGCTTTGCAAACCAGCAAGGCACGTACTTTGCCTCTGGGCCCTGCCATATTTTTCTGTGGAATCTTGTTTTGATAGATAATTTTGTAATATTGTTACTCTCTTGTTTATTTAATTTTGTAAATGATCCTTTCATGAGGAACTGTTTTTTTCCTTTCACTTTGGTTGGTTCAATAAGTTGCATTTCATCAAATTAACAATCCCTAAAAATGAATTACATATCCACAAAAATTCCTTCTCCCAAGTTTGAAGAGAGTGATTCATCTACTTACTATAATGTGTACAAGGTAATCACATAAAAGCACTACTTCTATCGATTATCTTCCTAACCTTTCTTAAGCATCTGTTTTTCAGGGTCAAATAACCTTTCTTAAGGTATCTATCCTACTACAGAATTTCACTACATATTACTGCTACAATTGTCCATTGTCAGCTTTAAAATCACTACCTGAAGAACTCCCAGAATCCGAATCACTTGATGATGAGGAATCGCTACCAGAACTACTACTGGCATGGCCACCAGTAGCGCCTATATCTTTATCTTTCTCAATCTCCATAGGGGGGAAATTGTTCACCGGCATATCATCGCCAATGTCGACATCCTCATAAACAGTTTCTATCTTCGACTTCTTCCCCTCAGATGGAGGGGTTGCATCAACCGTCTCCCTATCGGGCAAATCATGATCATCTTCAGCCATATAATCAAACTAAAACAAAGCCTAACCAAGAATATTGGCAACAGAATTCCTCTGCACTGTTGCTAAAACTCACCACCGATCCCCAATCCCCCTCAATCGCCACCTCCCTAAGGCCAATCTCCTCCACCTCCACTAAATTCATGCATTGGACAAGACCAGATTAATACCAGGTTTTTTTCAATATACACTTCCGATTAACAGAATTCCCACCATTGTTAGGTGTGTTGCACAAACCCAGATTAACAACAGATTTATCACCACTTCAAATCTATTTATAATTTTATCCCTTCCTTTTCAGTCTGTCTTTAGTATTCCAGTCACTAAAGGGCCATAAAATCAAATCATTTGGACCATTTTCTATTCAATCACAATCTCTCAAAATCTCCCAAATATATGTTAACAAAATCTAATACCAAAAATATACCAAGAGCTAAACCATATATTGCAAACAAAATACAAAATAATCTTTGTACATTTGGCAATTGGCATGAGTTACCAAGTTAAACCAGACAGTAATCATTCACTTTAACCGAAAAATAAATACAAAAGATGATGAATGAAGGACATTCATTCTGAAAGTAAATGTATTGTACATCAAAGGGGATGTACTATGAAGTATATGGAAAATGATAACTAGAAAAACTTGATCTTTTTACACAATGAATTTCCATAAAATGAAAACTCATTCAGGGAAAATACAACTACCTAAAGCCTGAAATATATACTTAATAGAAATAGGAAGCTTGAGTAGTGGAAAGCAATTTCAGTGAAGATAACAAGGTGGTAGGATCATGAACCTCTCAAGTAATAATCCAACATTGATCAAGTCTTCAACCCTGAAAGAAACCATAATGAGATCAATAAGAGCCAAACACTCTCATTTAACATTTGGCAAATTAATTAACAAATCAAAGGATGTATCGTTGTAAGGTCATACCAAAAGAAGCAAGTATCCATCTTCCATCAATCCAATATTGATGAGGCCTCAGATGATTATGTTCAAATTCCAGCACCTCATTTGAAGTCCAAAAGTAAACCTCATACTTGAAACCATTTAAAGCATGACCAACACTAGATACTACACCTTCCCACCATCCATCATTATACCAAGCATCAACCCGTTCGTGCCTCACAAATCGACAAAAATGATCGATATCTGGTGGACGCGGTCTGATATCTGAAACATCTACCACTTCTTTCAGCTGTTGAGTTAAGTCATCTGTTTTCAAAGTTGAATACTCCACCAAGCACTTTCCATTTTGATATAAATCAACAATAATTGCAGGATACCATGAACCTTCATAGCCTTGTTCATCACTTCTAACTTCTACATTTGCCCCTTTATAGAAATTCAAATCAAATTTGCTTCCGGTATATATAGTACTTATCATATCTCTATTATGCTTTGCACTCTCACTAGGAATTGGACCTTTCAAAATTAATTTTGTTCCACCTAGATTTTTTGTTTCATGGATCACATCTCCAAATTTCTTCACTCGCTCACTTGACTCCTGATAGGTGCATTTCAAAATTAAACCAATTAACAAAATAAAATAAAAAATATAAGCGAAATTAGGAAGGGTAATGAAGTTTTTTAACATGATATTATACTATCTTATATCTAACTGTTACTATAACCTAGAAGCGTTAACATTAGAATTTAACTTCGATCCAACTTTAATGAAACCAATCAGACAAAGTTCAGATTAAATGGTATCGAAAAATAGTGTCAAGATAGTTGATAGTCTAATCAAATCAAAGAGTAAGAAAAAATAAGCCAAGTATTTTACCTTGGAAGACATAATCCATTTTCCATCAATCCAATCCTGATGCGGCCTTAACTTCGAAGATTCAAATTTTAATACTTCATTGTTCCTAAAACGAACGTAACACTCTTCGCTATTCACCAATTCAACAACCACACATTCCCACCATCCATCATTAGACCATGCATCAACTTCTTGTAACCTTTTTAAAGAACCAAACATTGGAACATGAGGAGGACAAGGCCTAATAAACTTAGCTTCAATTTCTTCTTTCAGAACATCAATGCCACCATCATTCATCAACAAATCTCTATGTTCAACTAATAACCTTTCATTTTCTAATGTGTCAATAATAGTAGCAACGAACCAAGCACCTCTGTAACCTTCTTCGTCGCTGCTAACTTCAACTATTTCTCCCTTTTTAAACTTTGGCTCATTTTTTGGCTTCCCTGTAAATTTGATTTTAACTTTAGGCTTTTTCTTTATCTCTTGTGATGGTTTCTCCTGCAACATGAGTTTTTTTTTTTGTAATTCAATTTCAACAAATAACCAATACAAAAATGTATACTCTTAGCAACTACAGAAAAATTATTAAGGATTAGTTTAATAATGCCAATAATCTATTATTTGCGACAAAGGATTTGCTTAATCAGTTTAATGATGATAAGGGCCTGTTTGGATTGGCTTAATCAGTTTAATGATGCTAAGGCTGTTTGGATTGACTAATTTTTGAGCTTATGCAAAACAGATTATGCAAATAAATAAGCTTTTATGTATTATTCATAAGCATGTCAAGAAAATTTATGAAAAAATAGCTTATGAAGATACAATTTTCGTTAGTGAGAACTTATGAATTAACATAAAAGTTTATTCATTTGCATAAGCTATTTTTCATATATTCAAAAATAAGTCAATCCAAACAAGCCCTAATGAGGAATCAAGCATGATTGTTACACTATGATAGTACATTTTACAATAGTATAAGCACATAAACAAAAATTATTCAAATTTTTAATATAACATGAAATGAACCAACCCTTAAACTAATCCAACATAAATAACATTAAGAAATCAGAAAAATGATCATGGGTACGATGAAATAAAACAAAATGGTAGTTTTTTTTGTTTGTTTGTTTGTTTGTTACCTGTGGATGATGTTGTTGTGATTGAAGGAGAGGTGGGACCCAACAAGCATCAACAGCAGCGTCACCAACAACATCAATGTAGTCCTTCTTTAACTGTTTATTGGGTCTTTGTGTTGTTGAATGCATTGAATTGAACAAGGTTCAAAGTTCAAATAATGTGTGGTTGTAATTGTAATTGTTGTTGTTTGAAATCACCATTCATGAAATTTTACATTGATTAAGGGTTTGTGGTTTCACTAGTTTCAATTCCAATAAATGCAGAGGTTTTTACTACTTTTTGGGGATATATACAGCTAGTTTATAATTAATGGTTTATTTTGAGTTATTGTTGTTATGTATTTGCATGCGTTATTTTAAATTTTATTTTTTTGGTAAGAGGTGGCTTTGTATGTAGACATGTAACGCTCATGACAATCCTAAGAATGAGACATGTAACATTCATGAGAATACTAAGAATTAGACCTGGAATACGAGGAAAATATTTGAGTGACTTTGATGATTTTTGTATATTTTGATTAGAGAGAATGATAGATATAGATAAATGATAACAGTAAACTATTTTAATGATAGATAATGATTGATTAGAAGGGAGATCGAGACACAATCTTTAATGTTACTTTGATTAGAACAATGATGATCGGTGCGGTGGTTCTAAATTTTGTAAGTTTGGAACAGCGCGCGTGTGTACCTACATACACTATGATGCTCAAGTCATTCATGCGGAAACGATACAAAAATATACTTACTTTTAGGGGTGTTCATGAGTTGGGTTAACCCAAAAAACTCGGTCAAACCCACTCAAAAAACCCAAAAAAAATGGGTTGGGTCGGGTAATTGGGTGGATATGGTTTCTAAAAGTGGAAAACTCATAAAAATAAATGGGTTTCGGGTAAAACCAAACCTAGACCCAAAAAACTCACTTATCCAATAATGTCAATATTTTTTATCTTTATTTTTATAGGGTAGAAGAAAAATACTAAAAGTTATTGTCAAACCAAGTTATATTTCCAAAACATACACATTGTACCCTATATAATGAAAATTAAAACATGCTAGAGTTACAAATCAAGATGTTGCACTTTTTGGTTATTTTAATATTAATGCAATTTTATGTTATACAACTTTAGTTTGTTGCAAGTATTTTATGATGAAGTTTATTATTTGATATTATCATTTATTATTCTACGATGCATAAAATTATAGTAAAAATAAGTTAACCAATTTTATTTTTTTTTATGAAAATTAAAAAGTAGAGTAATATTTAAGAAAAACTATGAGTACTTGTCATTTAATCATTTAATATTAAAAAAATAAAAAAATAAGTTGGGTAACTCATTATCCAATCCAACCCAACCCAGAAATTAGCGGGTTTACCCAAACCCATCAAATTGTATAACAAGTGGTTATTTTACTTCACCCAAACCAGAGAATCCTATATGATTCAGGTTTTGGGTTTGACCAAACCCAACCCAAACCGACTCATGTACATCATAAGTCTTCTCTGTCATATTGAGTTAAACAATGATGGCAAAATATTAAAACATGGTTCACGAAGGTATATTTTTTGAGTGCCTTAGCTTCATAGTTTTTTCTTGACCATGTATATTTTTTCTTTGTTCGCAATGTTAATTGAGAGTGTAATTTTTCTTTGGTTTTGTTGTTCATGTGGTATAAAACTGCTCTACGATTTCATATGCCTAAAGTATATCATTACTAGAGCAGTTGGATTTATTGCATTTACTTTTCCTACATAATTGTTGTTCTTGACAAACTGAATTATGTTTCTAATATGAAGAATCTTATGTATAAGCTCAACTCTTG
>Ga0099826_10002364_pt1 | contig 12135 bp, 5 predicted proteins | sample Mtrugardesep15_FD_76830 | JGI IMG/M metagenome (GOLD analysis project Ga0099826, IMG submission 76830) | Root nodule microbial communities of legume samples collected from California, USA - M. trunc garden sep15 | ecosystem: Host-associated > Plants > Roots > Nodule | place: USA: California...
AATAAGGAGGAGGAAAAAAGGATAAAGGGGTCAAATAAATTTCATAGAAAAGGAAATTGTTTAAATATAATGACTGGGAGAAAATAAATATTCAATTGAAACAAAGTGATAGAACTTGTGTAGAAGAATTGGGCCAGCTGATACCAAGTCCTGATTGCAGGTCCAAGGCTTGGCAGGTTTACTATAGGAATTTTTTTAAGAATAATGGACCGACTGAGCTGGCAAGTGAGGGAAATGACTTGTACACGGGAAAGTTAGTTGCATAAGGAATGAGGGCAGAGAGTGGGCTTCATTCTGGAATTCTGTTAGGGGTGAGAGCGGGATCACCAGGAATTATTCTCTGGTGAGGGAACCACTTGGCTGGGGCTGATAGCTTGCTATAAGATTTTCTTCTACTTTTCTGTTACCATTTACATTAATACTACCAGTCTTATTTCAGTATCTTGTTTCTTTCTACTGTAGCCTTTCACAGAATCGGGTAAAGAATAATTGGCGTTACTTCAAGTCAACATTTTTTTACCATGAAACCAATGCCTACATGCATGTGGAGGCTTGAATGTAGCCTCATTTATTACCCAGCTGACTATGCTACCCAGGAAACAGAATCTCAACTTACATTTAGTTTCAAGGTAGGCAACATAAAAAACAAGCATGAAGTTGACCAGCTGGATCAAGTACAAAGGAAAAAGGCTTGCCAATTAGGTAGCAGCAACAGACAAATGTCACAGTAGATGCAAAACAAACAGACATTAATAGATTTTCCCAATATAATGAGTCATATGGTGCAGAATGAAGCATTCTTACAGATGATTAAGTCATTCTTCAAATTTCTATGAATAGCACAATAATTCCTATAAAACAAAATAATCCATAAGTATGCTTTTTCATTCTGCATCACCAAACCAAGTTTAATGCCCTTTATAATTTAGTGAGATCCTGGAGGGGAGGCAATAATTCAAAACAAGTTCCAGAAGGTGCAAAGCAAAACGAGGCAAAAGCTGGCAACAGCCAAATCTTACATGACCACAAAAACAATTGACTGATACAATTGACCTTGGATTACTAGCAGTCACATATAAACGGGGGGAAAAATTAAAATTCCAATTTTTTGAAAAAACAAAAGAAAAAGTAATGTCGTTGTCGCCATGCAAAGGTAGGGGGAAACTGAATAAGAGAAAGAAAAGGATGAAACAAAAGAAAAATATAGAAAATATTCTGACCAGAGATAATTGAAAGGCCTGTAATATTGATGCTGGTTCTGTACAGATCTTGTAATTGTTCATCGTATATTCAAGAAATTTTCCAACCATACTCTTGACATTATCCTGCAATGTCACGAAGATATGTTAAAAGTTAAAACACCATCAAATTTGCTGATAAGAGTTTAGATTGGCATACTAGATCAAACATCACAAGACACATGAATAACGGCATACAATCTTTTGAAGTCCTTGGTGTTGCAGGCAAAGTTGGATTAGAAGAATTCACAACAATATTCATTTTTAAAACCAAAGTCAAATGCATTCAAATATCTATGAAATTGTATACTATTTTGAAATTGAAAGGTACGCGCTCCATAGGTTATGGGCATTCATAATCTTGAATCCAGGTTTTATTGCTTACAAGTATAGCCATTATTGAGGTTATTTCAATGTATTCAATGACTCCATAATACAACAAAATTAATTCATCACTGAGTAATGGCACATGAACACTCTCCAACAAAATTAAACTGTCGATAAAAAAACTGGAGAACATTCCGGAAAATAAAGTGTACTCTTGTCGACGAAAAAGGACAACCGTGATACAAACATACAGCAAGTAAAACCTAGTAAAGTAAAAACAAGTAGCATACCGGGAGATGAAGAATTTCACAGAGCTTTGCTATCCTTGGCTTCAGTGAATGGTGTAAGCTTCTCTGCAGTGTCCTTATTTTCTCATTTTCCACAGTGTTCCCTTGAGGTTTCTCTGACATTCAATTAAACAAACAAATTGAGTAAAAGATGTCATTCACATGGAATATATTACAATATGTATCAAAATGAGGAGAAAGGAATGTTGAGGTAGCAGTCCGAAAAACTACATTTTAAGAGAGATCGACAATATTGATGACTCTTGCAAATAATGCAAGAAAGTTTATTGAGGGAGAGACAATATGTATAAAGTATGTTGTTATCAGTTTGGCTTGTAATGATCAGCTAAGTTTGTATGTGTAATGAGCAGCTAAGTTTGGCTTGTAATGAGCAGCTAAGTTTGTATGTGTTTCCTTTCCTTCAGTTTGAAGGCGACAAAAAAAAAGGAGAATGCATCTTGATCTGATGGTGATAAGAATAACCACCAAAGATGTGCGAAGCCACCTAAATTTGTCCCTCAACATTGTTCAATGTTTTTTTTTTTTAGTTTTTTATGCTTCTGTCAATATTTTTCCTCAGATAAGCCAGATGGACAACTCTACTGCTTCTTATCCCACATACTCAATAGGATAAAGAGTGAATAAGTAGGGATTTTAAGCGTCATTTCAGTTGCCAATAAGAAGGCAACTATCTGGTACTACCTCAATCTTGAACATGTAGGCCAAATGATGCCAGAGTTTAAAACTTTCTATAGGTCACCTATCCCTCATCACTGCCTAAACTAAACAAAAAAGCCATTTTGACCAAAAAGGTCATGATACGACTTGGATGTATGCCTCGCGCCTCAAGTAAAAGGGGGTGCATCCTCATTAGGATTGATAGTTCTCAAATAATGAGAGGCTGTATGATTTCCAAATTTCCAAGAAACGCTACACGAACAAAGTAGTTGAACTAAGTAGGGATTAAGAGACATTACCTACTGAATCTCCTGATTGTCCTGCAAAAGTACACAGTGCTATCAAAAGCTATGTACGAAACACCAAATAGGACAATAATTCCTACTATTTACCAATCTCATTGAACTATTAAAAGCCATAAACTAAACAAAACAAAACATAAAAAATGATGGAGATCACTGACCTTCCTTGCTTCTGGTACATGACTTTTCATCATTAGATTTTGAAGCAGGTTGATCGACATTATTGATCCCCCTAAAGAAACCAATCAAAGAATAGAGAAAAATAAGCTAGTGACAAAATAAAAACCCAATGCAGTGAAGACTAAAGGTCCATCATTTACTAGAAAATGAAAAAACACGATATTAATAACAACTCTGACTTGTGTTGCCTAACCCTTCCTTCCTCCATTTTATTTTCTATTCCCGTGCTTTGATGACCAAAAGGGAAAAGATAGAAACTAAAAAACTTCACACAATACTGCCCAAAACTAACATGTATGACAAAAATAAAATTATATCTTAATTAAGTTTGTCCCTATATGTTTTCTCTGCATTAAATTTTGTCCTTCATATTTTCAATTTGTTCATCTGAGTCGCTCAGTTTATCCATTACATTAAATTGCCATATCATGATCATCCATCCAAATTATTATATTAGACTGTAATGTGTCAAAACAGATATTAAGTTTGTAGTATCTGATAAAGAAAAGATTCCAATATATGAAACCTTACATGTCAATTGAATAACTTAGACAGTTTAAATAATGCTATAATTAATAAATCAAAAGACAAAAACGACAAACATAAAAAAAGTCTAGAACGCAAAAAATAAAATTACATTGTCAACACATTACAATCAATCATGTGGGTGACTTTACAAGTAGGAAGAGGGACTTCAATGTAGTAGAGGAATGACTAGTTAACTATTTCTACCATTTTTTCAGAGTTTAATTTTCATGCGCTGTTAGTGTAAAATAAAATTACATTGTCAGCACATCACAACCAATCATGAAGTCGTCATGATAAAGTCAAACATTTCTAATGATGTGATGGTTATGAATGACTAAAGTGCAAAAACTCTTGACACTAACAGTGTATAAATTAAGTTTTTTTTTTTTTATGATAGACTTTATATAAGAATGTTTTCGTTAATGCGATTAAAATTGAGTCAGAAGCCATTTTGTTTCCTTCGCCTCCATTTGCCCCAACGAACCACTATGTGATGGTGATCAACTACAAACAAACTTCCAAATGATTTTTCCTTTTCAAAAACTTCTTCTACCTCCTACATTGGTTTTAGGCCTTCAGAGGATCAACTAATGTTTTGAAAACATATTTATCAGCTTTAGAACGTCATACATAATATTTATTTCATGATCCAATATACCATAACTAATAGTAACAACAATAATAACAATCAAGCCTTATCGCACTAGGTGGGATTGGCTACATGGATCATAAAACATTTAACATCACAATTACCTATCATATATTAAGTTCGAAGGTAGTCGTTTATCTCTAAAGTTTTCTTCATGGTTTGACCTTTAGTTTTTCTTGGTCTCTTCCTCAACCCCTGTACTGGACTATCCTACACCTGGTCAACCCTCCTTACTAAGGTTTTCATGGGTCTTCTCTACACATCCAAAACATCTAAAGCAAAATTTTTACAGTGGAGGTTCAAATTTAGATATTGATGTTAAAAATCACAGAAGGGGGGAAATGTAGACGAAGTTTGTTTGTATCAAAATGAACTGAAGTGCAACACATATACATCCCCAAGGGAGACAAAGTTTATATTTAAATGAGTGGATTGGAGTACATTTAATCCTTTCTCAAAAGGAGGGAAATGTACGCTTTACTAAAAAATTGTTTAGTCCTAATTATATAAAGGCCAAAACATTCTTGATATGACATTTACGGCAGCATATTTTGTATGATTTTCTCGTAGAAAGTGTCTAATAACCAAAGGTGGTTAGGCTACATGAGAAGGAACACGTATAGAGAAATTATATCAAATGGACGGCAGTTTGATCAAAAGGGCTCACAGAAAATCTAAGAAAACAATAGGAAAAGCCTATGAAACACGCATTGCTACTGGTTTCAATTACCCCATGTAACCTAACACCCTAGTGGGATAATGCTCAGTTGTTGATAGCATATGAAATGCAAACTAAAGCAAAGAAGAAATTTTGGGACAGGGAAACAATATATTAAGGGACTAGAACTCTTATTCCATGTTATCTACGGAAAAATATGTATTTAGTCCGAAAAAAATCACAGTTGTACAACTTTAGTGCCTATAAAAATTATATTCATTTTGAATAAACAAAATTGAAGTTAAATGGCTGTGATTTTATAGGAGCCAAAAATATATTTAACCCAATTATTCAAAAATTAGCATAGATTAATTAAGGAATTCCCTATAGTTTACTAGCAAATAGCAATTACCTTATCCTTTTGGAAGGCCCACTGGTCTCTACAACATTGCGGCAAAGCTTTTCAGGGTCGACATCCACAATTAGGTTGCAGTTGTCATCATCAACAACTCTAGGAGAAACATCAGAATGCTTGTCCACCACTGTGCTTTTTCTTTTCAAAGGTGTCAAATTTTGACCCTTTTCATGTCTGACACATTTCCTAATCAAACTTTCATTTGAATCTGAATCCCTAATTGCTAACGTTTGCGATGTCTCCATTTCATGGCAATCAGACTGAACTCTTTCAGGTATCTCACTAGTCTCTTGCGTAGTGGAATTAGATTGTACCACTGTTGAACCTAAAGTTGCTTTCTTTGTAGGTAGTTCTTTTGCAGACCCACTCGAGCTAGACTCCGTCCTCACATCCGTCGCTTTGTCTTCTTCAGATGGCAGAATACAATCCTCAAAAACTTCTTTACAATCTAAACTAACCCCTTTAGAGCACTCGTCAATCTTGTCCTCACCCATGTTGCTATCTTCTGGAGTCGACTTGTCCTTCTTAGCTGTCTCCTTGTTGCAATCTGGCAATCAATAACCAAAAAAATAAAATTTAAACATTCATACAAACAACAATAATATACTAAATCAACACACCTCACTCAACACCATTTTCAATTCTATGTAGTCTGATAACCGAAAGAACTATTATACAAGACCCACATTGCAGTCATCACACCAACAGAACTTTAACCAACACTATAACTAACTCATCACGTCTCTATTCTACGGGATTTCGCTCCTCTAAAGTGAGCAGTTAGTATTAGTAAAGTGAGAAAATAAATAATTCATATTTTAACAACCCATGATTTGTTACGTGAGTACATATAATATCAACTATCATTTATTTATGACCGGTCGATATTACTCACTTTAGAGCACATATGCATTTACATAAACATGTCACTAACACAAACACCCGACACGACACTGACATAGACAAGTTGACACCGGTTAAAAACTAGGAAAAATCAATTAATAGAACATAATCACATGTGTCATTGTCATTGTTATGTTAGGCACCGACCCATGTCGGACACCAGACACGCCTTCCATCAGAAGTGTCGGTCTTTGACCCATTCTATTGAACTCTAACAAAACTCTTCCAGCTTGTATAACAATCTAACTAACTAACTAACTACTTTAAAACTAGTTAACTAATCCTAACAACTCCAACTACCTCTACCAACTCATAACTACTCATCTTTACAACCTAAATTCACAACAAATAATTGTCCTTTCCTTAAAAAATCCAAAATTAACAACATAAACAACATGCAAATACTAATAAAAAAAAAATTGACCTTTATTTTTGGGTTGAGTTAAAATGGCACGATAAATACGAGAATCTCTAATAGGAAGTTTCCGATCGGAAGATGAAACGTTTCGATTTCTCTCAGATCTTCGTAAAGGAGGACTAGGTGTTGATTTCATCTTCTTGTTAGATGAAGAAGAAGGACTTGGAACCATTTTCTTCAACAATGCAAGTGAAAATCTTTGAAGAAAATGTAGTAACCCTAATTCACCAGAAATAGAAATGATTTGTTTATTTTTTTGACTAGGTTTGATTTTGAGTTGAAATGAAATGAAAAATGCGACTAAAACTATATGGTTTTTAATTTAACATATGGTATGTGTAAAACGGGATTTGAGGAGACGAGGATTGAGGGGAATGTAATAATCAATGGGGTCTTGTTCTTGTTTGAGTCAGTTTGAAGATGCTAGTTGTATGAATTATTACTTTATACTTTATATTGGTTCGCACTATTTGAGGGAAATGTGATTAAGACATTTTTTTATTTTTGTTTTTGTAAGTTTGTGATTTAGACATTTTATTGCATTGACTCTTGAAGAAAATTAAGCATTGGAAAAATTAAAAAATTAAATCATTAGTCAAACAACATTTCTTAATATTCGTGTTTTGGTTAAATGGTCTTATGAAAAAGAGGTGGAAGAAATAGTTTCCTCTTGGTCTTTAATTATTAGATCATTTTGAAAAAAAAAATGTTCCTTTTTATAAAACTTTTTTAGTATTTTTGAGTATATTAAATATTTCTTTACCAACATACTTTTATTTATTTTGCATCTTTTTCTTCAATCAACAATAAATATTACTCTTTCCGTTTCAAAATACATGTCCAAGTCAACCACTTCACATATATCAATGCACAATTTTGACCGTTAATATATTTAATTATCTAAAGTAAAAAATATAAAAATTTAATATTTTGAAAATATTTGTCGAGACAAATCAAACATCTTACATGCTAATATTTATATTTATACATTAGTTAAAAAGTATGGTCAAAGTAAGTCAAGTGAATAGTGCATATTACAAAAATTAGATATGTATTTTGAAATGGAGGGAGTATGTTGAAAACAAAAGTTAACTCTCTCTCTTAATGATAGAATTGTAAAAACAATAGTAATTATAAATTTAATATTACAACCAACTTTCTTAATCTCCTTAATTTTTGCAAAAGGCTTATATATTTAGAGACGGAGTTAGTATTTGATAGGAACAAGTGTAGGTGAGTTGGACGTTGATTATATGTAGTATAAATTATCTATGAGGTCATATTGAATCTACTCTTTATAACCTAAGTCAATAAGTATTTGACTAGATTAAATTATGTTTGAATTTTTTATCATATTAAATAATTGAGTAGTCAGGAAAGTCTAAAATATACATCCTCTGGTTATTATTATAAACAAAACTTTACATTTTAGATTCATCAAATTAATGATATATACGATCTTTATTATAGACCACATACAACATTTAATGAATGAATCTAAAATGAATTTTTTTGCTTATAATAGTGATCGGAGGATGTATATCAGTTGAGGAATTGATATTGTTAAATTGAACACCTTCATTTGATTTTGGAACTTGAGACATCATAGTTAGGTGTATGTGAATTTCAAGGATATTTATCCCTTCGTTTACAAAATAAAATGAATAATAGTTGGTAAGATATAGCTCAATTGTTAATGTTCAATATTGTTAGATTGAATATCTTTGTTTAAGCTCAAATTTGAGATTTTACAATTGTGAGTATGAGTTTCAAGTAGTGTTTTATCATTTCATCTATAAAAAACTACTAAATAATACTCTTTTCGTCTTGGTACAAGTGTTTTATTTGAGTTTTTTTTTTTGTAGAGTCTTTAGTTTTTCTTATTCATTTATTCAATGGGAGAGTGTTTAAAATTAAAGTAGCATGGAGTAGAATTTAACTTATGCCAAAACTTATGTGTATTTACATTTGTTTTTGGTTGATTTTTCTTCAAATAGAAACGGTTTTGCAGATGTTTTCATTAATTAATTAATTATTTAGTCTTCTCTCCCTCTTTTTTGTTTTTGTTTTAGCTATGTAACCAAAAATCACCAAAAAAAAAGCTATGTAACCAAAAAATTAATTAAAAAATTCCAACGGCCTGAAAAACAGTAGAAACACACCAAATTCAATCATTTCCCATCAAGCATTCACTAACACATAAAAGTAGGAACCGAGCATTGTAAAAAAATGTACATGTATATCAAACAAGTTACTGTCATAGATATAGAGAAAGAACTTGCATCAATCCATATAATATAAATAAATTGCTGTATTCATAAAACTATATCTAAAGTTAATTGGTAAGATTTCAATCCAAAAGCAAAAGATATTGCATTCAAATGACAATTATTGTATAGCCTATTTTAAAAGTACACCTAAAGATACTAGGTAAGATTATTAAACTCTAATGGAGTTATAAACACCTCGAAGACAATGCAAATGAAAACTAGCACTATTTTAAGATAGGGTAGCATTTGGATGCCATAGTTTTTTTGTGCTATTAATATTATAGATAACTTTGCGTTTATCTCTCTCTTAATAACTCATTCTTTTTCTTCTAAATAATTTATTCTAATCATTATCTTTCATCTAAAATCAACCTATGTCACCAATAACACCAAAAAACTATGACACCCAAATATTTATCCCTTGATCTATCATAGTTTTGGTTCATGACATAAATAATCGAAATCTATACAGGGTGAGAACAACATGGAGTTTTACAAACATTTACATGTTGATATCCTAATAAAGTGCTTTAAATATTAAGGTCACATTCATTCACTTAATTGATTTGTTGATTACCACGTAAATACTTGTTTTGATAATTCTCAAGTTTGTTGATTACCACATAAATACTTGTTTTTATAATCTTCAAGTTTGATGAATACAATGTTTCGTCAAATTCTCTATTTTTAAAATGTACTCCCTCCGTTTCAAAATATAAGCAAAAATCATTTTTTAGGTTCATTTATTTAATGATGTGTGTGGAATATGAACCACATACATCATTAAATGAATGAATCTAAAAGGCGATTTTTGCTTATATTTTGAAACGGAGGGAGTAAGATATTTCAATAAATTATTTTGTGCATGTTTGTTACTAACTCGCAACTAATAAGCATTGATGGTTGAGATGTATACCTGTGGGGAAAGATTGAGCTACCGGCAAGATAAAACTTGTGGGCTCTCGAGAACTCAAGTACGATGATAGATCAATTGGTAGAAAACGGAAACCCTTAAAATTGAGAGGAAGATGGAGGAGCCTCGTTCTAGAACATTATATGTTGTGGGGGTGAACAAAAGTCTCGTTCTAAGACGATTGAGGTTGAAATGACCTTAGGGTTCTTGTTGTAGAATGAAAGGGATCTAAGGTTGATTGAACAGACCTCTCGTATAGTCTAATGAAAGAGATTTAAGGGTTCTTGAAAGGATTTAAGGTTGACTGAACAGAAGCCTCAGACTTAAGACATTCTTAAATTGCAGAGATCACACACATGTGAAAAGAAAAGAAAGGTGAAAGGTAATGTGGGGAAACATAAGTGATTTAGGGTTTATCAAGATATTTTTGCAGACAAAGAAACCTTGAAGAGAACAAAAGTGAGCGCCACATATGAATTATATTTCAGCATTTAATATACATACTTTGGTTATTTATAAAGGATAATGTTGTCCCCGTGAGTTTAGCTCAATTAATAGGAATATTGCATTTTATATGTAGGGGTCGGGGTTCGAACTCCGGACACTCCACTTCTCCACAATTAAATTGTGTGAGCTCTAGCCACTAGGCTACTTGACAAAAAAAAAAAGGTAATGATAACTGGTGCCTCGGGGCACCGTTAAGGAAAACAAAAAAGGAAATTTTAAGTAAAAAATGATATTTTTTAAACATTTAATGTATTGATTTCACAACTTTAATATTTTTTTACTAAGTAATTTACATGGTTTTAATATTTTATTATTGTTTTAGATGCGTGGACAACCAAAAAAAAATACATGTGTAACATTGTTAAATAAATCGGTGTAATTGTTCAAAGATAGTATTTGCATATTGGTAAAATCTTTTTATTATTAATTAATTACTATCAATACCAATAAATTTCCATTATGTGTAAAATCTTTCCATTATGCGTAAAAAAAAAATTTCTTTAATTATGCATATGAATCTTCTCATTCCCAATTTAATTACTTTTAATTCTTCTCCTTCCCATTAATTTCTATTAGGGAAAATTATACTCACCTCTCTTAAATTTTACTTAAATGGTACAAACACCCTCTCTAGTTTTTAAGTGGACATTAACCTCCCTTACGTTTTCTTCTAAGTGACAAACACCACCCTTCTACCTTAACACCATTTATTTTCCGTTTATTTTTTCATTCTCAGTCACATTTTTTTCTTTCATTATGGTGCCTCTTGCTAAAATGTTCCCCTTTCTTTAAAGGAAACTAGATCTCAGCAAAACACAAAGCATTCAGATAATAACATGAAAAAGCAGGAACAACATAAAAAAACCATCTAAACTCAAAAAAATGACCACAGGTGCAGAATTGGAAAATGGAAACTAGAATCTAACTTTTGAAGACAATGGATCGTTATTGCCCTTTAAATTGGTTGAGTTGTTTTATTAGTTGACAGGTGATTATTTGCCTTTGAATTTTATCGAGAAGAAATAAGGGTTCGATACTATATTTCTAGGAAAGACCGTATATGCAGAAGATGACCAAATCTAGTTTTAGGGGTTTTCACAATATTTTGTTCTAAACTTTTTATACACAAAAATTATTATTCATGAAGTTGAAGTTGATTTCAAAACCAATGGTGAAAACATTAGGAATTCAACTTTACACAAAGACAATAAATTTCTCGCATTATCCATGGTCAACGAAGAGCAGCACTAAGCAAGGCACACATGAAATTAGAAGGCAATGAGAAGACGACATTATTATAAAATTGTCTTTTTCTATTCCAAATGAAACGGAAGTTTAACAGTGTTAACTTTGAGGGAGGTTTATGTTTTTAGCAAACTAGAGAGGTGTGATTGACATTTTCGTAAAACTCAGGGGAGGTCAATGCAATTTACCCTTTCTATTATCTTTCATATTTAATTCTTCTCCTATTTAGTACTCGATTCGTTTCACAATACTTGTCACTTTTGAGGAAATTACACATACTAAGAAATCAAATAAATTTTGTTATTTTTGATGAAATTTCATGTTTTTTCTATAACACCCTTACTCATTTATTATTTAATTATATTATTTCTTTCTCTCTCTCTCTCCCAATCATAAATAAGGGTATTGTTGGTAAATCAATAATTAATGTTGCATTAAAACTTAAAAATGATTAGTAAATTGAAAAAAAATTATTCTCCAAAAGTGACATGTATTATGAAACGGAGAAAGTAGAATATTATCTTCCCCCAATTTGTTTTTATAAAAAACCCTAAACCATATATATATATATATATATCTATATATATATATATATATATATATATATATATATATAT
>Ga0099826_10002365_pt1 | contig 12135 bp, 7 predicted proteins | sample Mtrugardesep15_FD_76830 | JGI IMG/M metagenome (GOLD analysis project Ga0099826, IMG submission 76830) | Root nodule microbial communities of legume samples collected from California, USA - M. trunc garden sep15 | ecosystem: Host-associated > Plants > Roots > Nodule | place: USA: California...
ATCTGCATATACCATTCAATCAACAAAATGAATATGCAATTTACACTATGCTTGCTACTCCGAGTCTTCGTTTTTCAGTTATTTTATACATAATGGATAACTTAGATAATGAAGAGATTCGAATTCGTAATTTGTGTGATTATGTGAGCTTTAATTTATCTGGTTTATCATGGTATGGGGATATGTATGTATTTAGTGTTATAAATGACAGGTTGGTTAAGACTAAGTCACCTGTCCTCTCTGACTCTCGGGTTACAACAGAGGTAAGTAATTTGTCAGTGACCAGTCGTGCTGTTGGAAACTATCTCAAGTATTTTTACTATTTCAGTCATTTGTGTTTAGATTCCGAACTTTTCCTTTTTGATGTTTCAAGATTTCCGACTCTGTTTGCTGTTGCAATGGAGCTAGACAGAGGATGCAGTGCTCTTTACAAGTATAATGACATTTCTGGGGCTGACTGGACAATAGTTCTAGAATTGGTGAAACTTCATAGGGCGGCTATGGCACAAAACCGAGGCATTGGTATCTCTGATGCTTGATTCCAAACTAGAGTAACTAAATCCAAAACTCAATCACAACTGTAAGACTTATGCTTACACTTGCTGAGATCTGAATTGGCTTCGAGTCTTATCAGGGTCCATAGTCTTATGATGCATTTGTACAACAGGCTCTTAGATTAAATTTAAATGTCTCAACTATCTAGTGGTCTTCATTTATAATTGTTCTATCTTGCTGGTTATGACGGTTTAACTATAATAACCCTTTATTTTGATTTCAAGTTCTCTATGTACTTTTTATTTGTTTGTTACTCTACTGTTTATGTTGACAAACTGATCATTTTACTTTCGAATACATAGTATATACTTCCTCTCGTCCTATTTATATATAATAGACATTTGGGTCTACAAAAATTAAGGTATTTTGTCCAACTTTTTTAACCAATACATCAACTTTGATAATAAGATGGTTAGAAAATGATAAAGATGACCTTTTCATGAGATGGTTACAACTATATTTACTACTTTTCACTATCACCAACCGGTAGATAATCTATATCACCAATAGACCTAGCAAGGTGGAAGGTGTTCACAACACTTCATACTTAGGAAATACAATCAAAGAAGCTGAAAATACATTGGTAGAAATCAAAGGCAATAAAGGCAACAAGCTTAATCATCAAGAGTACAAAATACATTGGCAGATATCACTTAATGAAATATGCGTCAGTCCTCGTTTTATGAGGTCACCATCGTAAGCTGAAGAAAACAAAATAGTGGATTCTATACTTCCTCAACTGGACTTGTGTTTGATCCTTGTAATCTTTGGCCATTGTTTCCTTCTTTTCAAACTTGATATTCCCTTGTCAGTTGGTTATAACAGATAAATATCCCACCGCATTCGTTATCTGCAAGATACGGTTAAGTGTGATCCAAGTAACACACATGATATACCATTTGATGCCACAAAAGCAAATGATGTAACCACTATGATTGGTTCTTGTGATCTTTGTAAAACTGCAAACACATTCTTCATGGAAAACTCCAATCATCTCGATTCGTAAACTTCTTTTTTTTCTCGTCTTTGAGATTAGATTAAATCCTCTTTTTTCTATGAATCTCATGTTTTAGTTAAGGTTTCTGATTTTGTTAATGCCTTTAAAGTTGTTTTATCTCACCCTTATCCTCGCCCCTCGGTATTTTAGGCACTTCGGCATAGTTTGTGATTTCTCAAGATGGAAAGTTCGTGATTTCTGACACTTTTTCTTTGGGTACAAAAACTGCATATTGGACTTGATGCTTCAAATGTTTTTTCCCTATAGAAAAATCAACGAGGGAAGATGATATAGATTCAGAATAGGTAGCTTAAACATTTGAGATTGAGAATCCAATTTGGTACTTTCGTTGTCAAAAGTTGAGCATATTATAAGATTGTTTTTTGGAAATGGCATGTTGGCTGCTTTTTGTAATTTTTTGTTATGCTCTCGTTTATTGGAATTGAGTCCTCTGATACTATCTCTTTAATTTTTTTGAGAGTCCAAAGTCACTAAAAATGCTGCGTTGAATGCTTTGCAAGAAGTTTACTAATATGATAAACTATAATATTTCCTGGATTAACTTATTAGTGAATTGAAAGAGATATCTGTGTGTGACACTGAAGATAATGATTTGGAAATTCCTTATGATTTCAAGTAAACTACCAAATTAGGACAAACCTTGGTTCACGTTCAAGATTATGCCAAGATGCAATTAGATTTATCCTGAAGAAACCATTCAACAAAAATGATTTATTCTGTATTAATTCGGTTGAAAGTGACGAAGATATTGATAGCGTGTGTTACCTTGATCTAGTATGGATCATTTTACACTTATCAATGATATGTTAGTTAAGGCTAAATCACCTGTTTTCTTCGACTCTGGTTTCAACTCTTGTGAAGTTTCACTAAATATTTCACTGTTATAGGGTCTGCTCCTGCTGTTACAATAACCTGAAAGTTAGAAACACTTGAACTTGAACCATTATTGGCTTCTTCTCCCTTCTTCAGATCCAAGCCAACAAGAGACAAACAGAACAGCTTTACAAGCCTCAATAAACTCATCAACCTCTGATGAAACTCGGTCGTCAAAACAGGAGATTGAGGCTTAACCAACACATCATTGATAAGAATTAAATGCTGCATTTCAGACCAAGCCAACGACTTGCACAAGTATTGACAAACACCGCCAATTTCTTCATCACCCCAGTTACTTTTCCTCAAGATAAATCTAATCAAATCACAACGGAGTGTTAAACAAGAACCAAGCATAGTTTTAATCACATTCGCAATATAATATGGTTTACATGCTTGTTGAATTACTCATAAACGAAATTGTTTCAAATGACTATTCGTTTTGGAAGACATTGGTCATCTGTTTGCTGGTTTTATTTAGATTGAGAATCTTGTGACTCGTGGTTAATAATTTATTTGCCATTGAGGTTAATAATTTCATGTGTCGACTTCCAAGAAGTGATGAAATAAAAGACATTACACCAATGAGAAATATTGTGTTAGATTGAAAGTGCATGATTAGCCATATTATGACTTAACTCATGGAGATCATATATTTCAACCCATGTTGATGTTTTTCTTTTCTTTCTTTAAGATATTAGTAATAGCCATCGTTAAATATCTCAAATCAAAGCCGGATCACAAATTGAATCTAAAATTTACGAGGTTTTATACTGCGTATGTCTTAAATTAGAAATCATTTTGACTATTTCACACAGTAAAAAATGTAATTAATTTTGTATATATAAGAACGAAAATTATAGTTATCAATATATAATAGGAAAAATAATAACATCAATGTTTTATTGGAGGAGTCCGGCTCTTTGAACGTGATTGCGTTTTCTTGGGCTGCTCTTTTGGATCGCATCCCTACCAGGACTAATCTTGCTCTCTGTCAGGTGTTAGGTTCACAGGTTCCTAACAGTTGTGTTTTGTCAGAGTGGGGATGAAACAACTTCCCATTTATTCCTCCATTGTCAGGTAGCTGCTGTGGTGTGGCTTAAGGTTATGCAGTGGGTTGAGTTTAATTTTATTATGCATCCAACTTTATTTGTGCATTTTGAGTGTTGGACAAGTGAAGCGGGTCTAATAAGTTATAGAAAGGTTTTTGGTTGATTTGACACGCGGTGATTTGGAGACCAAGGAACGACGTCATTTACAAAAACGGTGCTATTTATGTTGTACTAGTTGAGTTCCTTCCACTATCTTTTGTGGGTAGGCTCCTGTTTTAATAAAGTTTGATGTTAAAAAAATAATTATTGGTATTGTAAAATAACTTCTAATTTGAGGCAATTTTTTTTCTTAAAGCAATTAATATATAATTTGAGAGGGAGGGCTTATTTTTTAAAAGTCAATGCAAGAGTCATTTTTAGACTAATTTATCACAAAGCTTAATCCATGCCCAATCAAAAAATGTAAAAATCCTGAGCAAACTATCGATAGGTTGATTCTAGCCAAAATAGTTTTATGGATATATATCCGATCTTAATAACTATGTTTTGCATGCAACGAAATCTATGAATCAACCATCACAGAAAACAAACATGAAATAACTGAAAAATACGTACAAAAATAGATTATAAAAAATAGAAAGTAGGCATAGTTAATTAAAACTATATATTTAAGTTTTGCATAATATCAATTCTTTGAGTACATTTTATTTTGAAGGCTTTCACGTAACATACACAATATTTATTACTTATTATTTTTTATTACCACACGTTATCCATTATTGTTTCAATTCTCCATGCTTGAATCAATTTATGCATGCACTGCACGATCACCTACAAAATAAAAACAAATATCCCTTGAATAAAACAAATATATAATAATACAGAAGTGCTATGCAGCACGAGAGACAAAAGGCAACGAGCGGAAATAGTGGAAACCATGTAATGGAGAGTAAAACATGAGAGATAGAAATCAATTGGTCACAGGAAGGAATAAAAATCCAAGGGTGATGAATGGTTCATCACTTCTCGTGAGTGTATATTGTCGTTCCAAAGAGCATTTTGCATAATAATATTAAGATTTGCAGAAAAAAAGACAATAAAAGATGAAGAGAGTAAATAAATCTAGACACCATTGTTGATTTAAAATCATAACAATGTTTTTGTTCTTACCACATTCATTCTTCTCACAATCTCTCACGCAGGCGTCAAAAACTTCTCCTAGTGGGTTCCCCAAACATAAAAGGTAACACTTCATTTCACAAGCTATTTTGTTCCGCTTAATTGGCGCAAACTCTTGAGATGGAGTGATGCATTCAAATTGTGTTGCTACTAAAATACTAATCATTAACATCATCACAAAAGCTTTTCTTTTCATGCTTACATCCATGACTCTTTTTGATGTGTATCTATTATTAATCTCTATTAGAATTCTCTTTTTTTGTGATGATTTAGGTTTTGCTAAAAAGCCTTATTTATAGCCGTAAAAAGTGGACAAGAGTTTTCAAACGTAAAGCAAAAACATGATAATTAATTTTCAAATATAAAAAGTGAAATCAATCTCTATTAGAATTCCCTTTTTTATAATGTTTTAGGTTTCGCAAAACACCTTATTTATAGCAATAAAAAATGTATAATGTATATGTAAGAGTTTTAAGAAGTAAAGCAAAAGACGTGATAATTAATTTCAAATATAAAAAGCCAAAATATATAGTATATAAAAGAAAATTAAAATACTAATGATATCAAATAATTAAATCGGCAGTTTGGACCAATTTTACCGGTTTCTCCATGTTTCCTCAAATTCTATCCGATGACGATTTTCTATCAAACTGGTTATATCGATAACACCCTATTTTAATTAGGAAAGGAATTTAAACATATTTTGTAACGCAGTGGAGAGAGCTCCTGAAATTCACTTGGACTAATTCAAAATTCTTCAGAAGAAACATTACAACACAAGATGACTTTGCAAAATGTTTACAAATAGAATTGAGTATTTGATATATACAAATTATTATAGCAAAACACCTTATTTATAATGTTTTAGGTTTCTCAAAACACCTTATTTATAGCAATAAAAAATGTATACGTAAGAGTTTTAAGAAGTAAAGCAAAAGACGTGATAATTAATTTCAAATATAAAAAGCCAAAATATATAGTATACTATAAAAGAAAATTAAAATACTAATGATATCAAATAATTAAATCGTCACTTTTCACCAATTTTACAGGTTTGTCGATGTTTCCTCAAATTCTATCCAAGTACGATTTTCGATCAAACTGGTTATATCGATAGCACCCTATTTTAATTAGGAAAGTAATTTAAACATATTTTATAACGAAGCATGAAGAGCTCTTGAAATTAACTTGGACTAATTTAAAATTAAATCCTTTAGAAGAAACATTACAACACAAGATGACATTGCAAAAAATTAAATTAAATTAAGCAAAAGAGTGGAGCAACAAAAGCTGCTACCACCAAAAATAGATTAAACCAAAGAAAAGGAAACAACAACAGAAAAGCAAAAAGAAGGGGGACCAAACCAAAACCTCCTTAAGAAGGAACAAACCTAAACAAAGGCCAACCTAATTTATTTTCAGCAAAGAAAGTTTGGATAAAGGGAGGGAGTTGGTTCCAACGTGTAAGATGACTTAGGGATAAACCAAAGTTAGATAGGGCATCAACACATTGGTTCCCTTCCCTATATATGTGAGATACCATAAAGTTCATGTTACTCAGAAGATGCAAGTAGTTTTCCCGTCTATTGCACAGGCTCCAAGGAATGACAGATTTGTTATGAAAGGCATTAACCACCAGTGAAGAATCTAACTCTAACTATAGATTTGACCAATTATTAGCAGCTGCAATTTCTATGGCTCTCATAGCTCCATAAAGTTTTGCATGGAAAGCATTGCCAGTACCAACATTCTCAGCAAAGCAAAGAACAAAGTCTGCATGGGAGTTTCTGAAGATGCCACCACAAGCTGAGGTATTATTATTTGCAGACCCATCTGTGTTACACTTGATCCAGGAGGGTAGAGGAGGGTTCCAAAAAACTTCTTTGATAACATGTGCTTTTGGAGGATGCAAGGTAATATTGAACTTCTTTAGTAAGATGAAGTCAGACATTGATACACAAGTAGCCTTAGTACAACTGCCTGCAAGGTTAACATTTGAGATAATTGAAGATATTGAGCTTTTCCAAGGAATTTTGTTGTTATTGAACCTCAGCTGGTTTCTAGCGTACCAAATAACATTGATGATGAAGACCAAAGCAACATTGACAACCACCTTACATTGTTTATTTGAGAACCTGTTGGCTAGATTCCAAATATCTTCCAGGGACTAAAAGTGAAGAGGAGTATCAAGAGTAACAGCAAGCCAGTTCCAAATCCTTAAAGAGTAGGGACAGTCAAAGAATAGATGAAGTTGAGTTTCAGCACATGTCTGACAAAGAGAACAAATGGAAGGAAGGTAACAACCCCTTTGTGCCAACATATCATCAGTTGGTAGTTTCCCCATCATCAATCTCCAAATTAGAGTAGCCTTCGAAGGAGGAATGTCTCTATTCTAGATACATTTGGACCAAGGTATCTTCAAGTGACGTTGTTTCTTGAAATGAAAAGCCTCTATTAATGGAAGCTTACCTAAAGTTGTGTGTTTCCAAACCAATTTATCCTCCTGAGGGGAAATAGGGATGGTAACTTGCTGCATAAGATTTTTGAGATAAGGAATTTGAGCTTGTAAATCTGGAGGGATTGACCAAAATTTGTCAACAATAAATTCATGAACTAATTGTGGGGAAGAAATCATTAGGTTTATTGGAACTTGTAAGTGATCTGCAATGATGACTCCACACTAGTTATCCTGCTAAAAATTAATATGTTGACCATTTCCAAGAAGCCAAGTGGAATTATCAATGATAGTGAAGAATTCATTTTTAATACTGCTCCATAAAGAGGAAAAAAAATATGATGAGAGATGCAAGACTTTCTTCTTAGCACTCTACTTCTCAGTAACTGACCGCAACTTTCATCTGAATGAATCATATCCCAACAGAATTTGAGATTATTTGTCTCATTTGGACAAATTAAGGCTTTGATACTCAAACCACCTTCATCAAAATGTGAGCAAACCTTATTCCAAGAAACAGTAATCATTTTCTTCTTCTCAGTATCACCGCTCCAAATAAAATTCCTTATCCACCTTTCAATATCTTTTAAAAGAAAAATAGGCCAAGAGTATATAGACATAGTGTGTTGGAGCATGTTCTGAATAACTGATTTGACCAGTTGAATCCTTCCTGCCATAAATAGAAGAGGAGCCTTCCAAGAAGCTAACTTACCTTTAATCTTGTCTGCAATTGGTTTGAAGAAGATAACTTACCTTCCAAGAAGATGACTTTGCAAAATGTTTACAAATAGAATTTAGTATTTGATATATACAAATTGTTACTCCCTCGACCCCAAATTATAAGTTGCTTTGGGAAATATATTCGTCCCAAATTATGTAATATCTCACATTTTTTTCTTGAACAATTTTAACATTCATTATTATTATTATTATTAATGAATACCAATTATAAAAGTAAAAAAAGGATTTATGTCGAATTACCACACATAATTAGGGATATCTCAATAATATACACTATCTAATCATCCCATATATGGTCATACACTTATTCTACTGTCATTAGAGAAAAGAAAGGAAAAGAAAAGAAATATCAGAGAGATACATAAGAAGAGGGGTGAATGAAAGAGAAGAAAGGAATAAGAAGGGAAAGGCGGAATATGAAAGAGACACTACAAGAAACTTGACATTTAATGGAGTGAAAAACCGTATATAAAGGTTATTTTATTGTTAGTATAGCACTAAATACCTATACCTACGACACCTTTTTTAGTAGTAAATAGTTATGCTATATCTACGGATTCTTTCCGTAACTATATCCTATTGTAAAGAAATTATTGCCATTGGACAAAACATTTTAGTTTTACCTACAAATCTTGGCCGTAGGTGCTGAGCTAGCTTATAAAATGTTTTTCCTACGACCTTATGAAATCAATAGTAATGAGTCAAAATTTGCTTTCTTTTCATATTTTTTGACAAATAAAAATTTCATTAAGAAATAAATGCAATAAGTTAAATAAATGAATTTATGAAACAATAAAATCAAACTTCAATTATATTAACCTAAAAATTAATGTCAAGTATTACAAGCATGTGAAATTATAAAATAACTAAAAATGAAAATATAAGAGTATCATAATTGAATTTATTTTTAATCAAGTTCTTAATATCTAATATAAACTCGAGTAATAACAAGAAGACTACAATGAGAAGAAGAGCATGTTTGCTACCATTTTTAGTCTATTCTTTAATAGCTGCATCCATAGAGACGTACTACAAGATATTCCGAGCAATGAGTTGTTGGAAAATACTGATCTATGATTACAAGGACGCATATAATTTACTAGTTTTCACTTGCTTCATTTCACTATAATTAAATGAAGATACAAGTAACATAATTTCTCACCAGCCTCAATTTCTCACCAGCCTCATTACCAACCTATTGTTTTCAAAGCAAGTAACATAATTTTATAAAACAGTGTAAACAAAAAATTCAACTATCCAAGTCTAATCCTGAGAAATTATAGATCTAGTACCATGTAAAGTAAGAGTTACTTGACAGAAAATATAGAACTCAAATTTCAAACTAAACAAATACTAAGCAAAGTAATAGCACAGTCAACGAAATCGAAGATATATAGTTCATAGATTCTTATGGAGTTGAAAATGAAGTGAAAACAATGATTATATTTGCTCTAGCTATTAAAAAAAGAATAGGGTTATTCACTAATATAAACATTGATAAGTGCTCGAAAATAGTATATTTCATGTGATAATTTAGACATTTTAGTAACTTGTTTTGCAAGTTAGCTAAGGAAAAGCTATCATTTGTTGCAATTTTGCCATTTATGCTTTACATGTCTTACTCTCCTCAATTTGTGTAGGAAATAGACAAGCAAGGATCAAGAATTCACATGAGCCAAGCAAATCTCGCTTGAAGCGACTTCAGCTCGCTTAAGCGAGATTTAGGCAGAGAGCAACACGAGGATTTCGCTTCCCATTCGCTTCCAGTTTGCTTTTGGAGAAGGTTATCTCGCTTAAGCGAAATTTAGGCAGAGATCAACATTGACACCTCGCTTTCATCCCGCTTTCACTTCGCTCAGGAGAATACAGCATTTCGCTTGAAGCGACTTCAGCTCGCTTAAGCGAGATTTAGACATAATGCATCAGGAAGGCCTCGCTTCTATCTCGCTTCCAGATCACTCCAAGCGAAGTTCATCTTGCAACAAGATAAGGGCCACCTGGCAGTTCTTCAATGGCCAGATTTGGATTTTCAGGCACTTCGCTTAAGCGAAGTGCATCTCGCTTAAGCAAGATTTCACGTTTTCAGCCCATATAAATAGCTTTCTCTTCTCTTTCCACACAATCTATTACTGTTTTATTCATATTTTCTGCATTTTAGAGAGAGGTTAGGGCATTTTCTAGAGAGAGAAACACAAAGCAAGGTAGTTAGGAGTAGATTCAAACCAAGATTTGTTGAGACATCATGGATCTTGTCATTGAATCTTCATCTCTTCTGAATCTTTTGCAAAGCTAACATAGACATATGTAGCTACATCTATTCTTGTGGTTTTGAGGTATTCAAACAAGCTATTATGTAATCTTTGGTCTTTTAATATATGGTTCTAGCTTATTTATTCAATATTGTTGTTATTCTTGCCTTTAATGTCTTATTGAGATTTAAAATGATATAGACATATACTTTTGAATCAAGAAATAGAATAACAATCTATCTTAAATTATCACTCTAGACATGGATGTTAATATTTGATAATCACTTTTAATCTATAACTTAATGCTTTTGGGTAATTTAATCGGTTGGGAAATCGTTGATTAAACTATCCAATTGACTTTGTGATCGTTTAAATGTTTGGGAAATCGATGTTTAAACGATCACTTAGAAATAACGATATCATTTGGACACGAATGATATTGTTGAGTGATTGTGATAATATCGTTTAAAAAGCTAGAATATGTTAATCGATCGAGAGATTGCAGTTGTTACGCTTGGTTGACGTCTCTGACCCCAAGCGAAATAGCCCTATCTCTTCTCGTTTTACTTTTATGTCAAATAGAAAAATAGTTTTACACAAACAAACAATTTATACCTAAGCACTTAATATGATAAATGACGTTGAAATGCTTAAGATATACACAACTTCATGTGGATACGATCATATTATACTCACGTATAGTTAGATAAATGACATATAAAAATCTTACATCAAACATACATTCAATTATTTCCGGTTCGGTTGAAGTTTGCAGAAATGAAATCAAATGTAAATTATCCGAGGAAAAATTTAGGACAAGTACATTATATATAAAAACATCGACCCTTCCATTACATTAATCATCCGTTATTTTGGTCTTCCATATCCTTGAAGAAAAAACGATTCAATCCTAGTATCAAGTGAGGAGAACACAACATATTGAACATGCACCAAACATACTTCTAATTGCATTCGCTTTCTTAAAATCAATTCGAATCAAGCTTAGCATCATGATAACATTTATCTTTCTCCCAAAGTTCGTGAATCGTGAAAGTGTCATTGTTTTCCTCATTGGTAAATAGTTATCTTCTTGAAAATGATAAGGATAAAACAACCAAAGTAGACAGGTATGGAAATTTAATTCTTTGATTTAATTAATATTTTTACTTTCTTTTATAAACTACTATATAATTTGAATTATTATATTTGTAAACAAATTATTACTATGTCTTTAGCTCTACGTTTGAAAACTCTTATTAGTATGCTTTTTTGGCTATAAATAAGGTTTTTTTGCAAAACCTAAAAGATAACAAAAAAGAGAATTCTAATAGATATTGATTTGACTTTTTATATTTAAAAATTAATTATTATGTTTTTAGCTGTACATTTGAAAACTCTTATTAGTATATACTACACTTTTTATGACAATAAATACTCCCTCCCGTTTTAGATACAATGAATAATGTATGTATCTAGTCAATAACTTAAACCAAATACATAAATTATTTAATGTATATAGAAAGTAAATTGTTTATTGTAAATAGGACCGGAGGGAGTAAGACCTTTTCGCAAAACCTAAAACATAAAAGGGTCTTGCTAACGAGTGCCCTAAAAACACTTTAAAAAACACGAGTTTCCATAAAAACTTACCATCTAAAATCTTTAAAAAGTGTTCTAAGGGCACGCCTTAACATTTCTCGACATAAAAAAAGAATTCTAATAAGGATTGATTTGACTTTTAATATTTGAAAATTAATTATTATGTTTTTAGCTCTATGATTATTAGGGAGTACTTTTTACAGCTATAAATAAGGTCTTTTGGCAAAACCTAAAACATAAACAAAAAAGAGAATTCTAATAGAGATTGATTTGATATTTTATATTTGAAAATTAATTATTATGTCTTTAGCTCTACGTTTGAAAACTCTTATTAGTATACTTTTTATGGTTATAAATACGGTCTTTTGGCAAAACCTAAAACATTACATAAAAAGAGAATTCTAATAAAGATTG
>Ga0099826_10002366_pt1 | contig 12132 bp, 7 predicted proteins | sample Mtrugardesep15_FD_76830 | JGI IMG/M metagenome (GOLD analysis project Ga0099826, IMG submission 76830) | Root nodule microbial communities of legume samples collected from California, USA - M. trunc garden sep15 | ecosystem: Host-associated > Plants > Roots > Nodule | place: USA: California...
AGGAATATAGACAGTGTTGGAAACCTGATATGAAACAGCTTAGTGTGGTTGGTGCAGTCAAGGTTGCAGTGAGGAGTTTATCCATGTCTGCTGGTTCATCAAAGACATAGTCATAGGATTACTCATTGTGGGTTTTTTGCCTTTGGCATGTATAATACATGGTTTCCATATATTATGCTTGCTTCACCATAAAACTTTACTCCGTTGGGAAAAATTATCAATCTCAACTAGTTATCGTTGAGGTGATAGAGGGGTGAAAGATTGATTTATAAAAAAAAATCCACATTGTCAATTGTAACTGTAACTAGTAAAAAAAACTAAACATTCTGTGTTGGAAGTCTATAAGGCAACATTGACATTGTTTTTACACGATGTTGATAAAATTGACTTGCAGTGTCTTTTTAAAAATTATTGGTTGATTATATACATTTGGGCATAATTCATAAACATCTTATAATAATAATAGTTGATTTTCTTATTAAGTGTAACATGTATTTTTTTTTTAAGAAGTGTAACATGTCTTACTAAACCATGAAGTTTGATTTCTAGATTGGATAGTATTTACGAGTTCTATGGTTTAAAACACATCCATTTGTAAATATAATAAGGTTTTATCACTACAATTTGTATTGTTTAGAAGAGATGATTAATTTGTTTATTCATCATGATATTTATTGTTGGTTAAAAAAAAAAGTGCATAGTGATTACAGATATTTTGTTAAAGAAATATTACAGTTGAAAATTTGAAAAAATCTATTTAAAGGGATAAGGAATAAAGATAGTATTATTAGAGTTTTGCTAAAAAGTGTCTTAAACCATTGGTCAGAATTAACGTACAATTTCTCTCAAGAAGAGTCGGATATCATTCATTATTAACAGACTGATTAAACTCAAATAATTTAATTAACTTCACTTAAGGTGGAACCAATCGCTAGCTTGTGTCCAATCTCTAATGTTTAATTAGACTTTTACGAATTATTTAGACTTCTTCAAAGGTTAAGAGAAACAAATATGTAATCTCCATTACCAACTTAAATTTGATCATATTTTCAATTTAAAATTATTTTGACAAACATTAAAAATTTAATTAAATTCAGGCATCATTGAGTGAACTTTAAGAGTAGCTTTAAATACTGGACAATTCATTCAAGTACATGTCATCACAGTATATGCAAACTTGCTAACTCATGCATTAACATCTACTCTTTCAGATTATGAACCCTCAGTTGCTGCTTAGTTCATTTGAGAAAAACAGAAGCATAATATTGCAAGGACATGTCGTCTGAACTATCGTACATCTATAAATGCATAATGTAAATGAGGTAAATAAAACAACAAACCCAGCCATAAATGAAATTTACCAAAATTGCTTGGTAACTTAAATAGAATGAAAAATTCCCATTATAAAATCAAAATGGGAATTAAAAAAATGTACAACAGGTCAAAGCCTCAAAGTAGTCATTGAATGAACGAATGCATGACTCTTTTCCCATGCTTCATTTTTATTTTCAAAAACCAATTTTCCTACTCATTTTTCCTTGGTTTGGGATCAAATTATTTTCTTTTAGATTAAAAAAACCCAAAAACTAACCATACTCAGTGAACATGAACCCAAGTAGCAACACTAGGAATTCCAGCGTGGACAACAAAAAGCATATAATACCCAGGTGGGGCAACATTAAGAGATGGGGGCCCACGAACCATAGCCTTATAAACCGAATTCGCAATCTTTTCCGGTCCTAATGAGCTCCCGAGACCAAACTCGACAAAATTTTGACCTTGCATAGAATTCACAACCTCCTCCAAAGCCGTAACTTCTAAAAACAACATCCGTTGATTCATTGCGAATGAGTGAGTAGTAAATGACGGTGCTACCATCGAAACACGAATCCGATTAACCTCCTTCACCTCCCTCAACAAAAAAGTCACCGAAAACAAACTCTCATACGATGACGTATTATTAGCAACCTCCACCGCAACAATCACAGGCCGCAATGTGGCTAATTCCGGCCGAAGATAATCTGGATAATATGCATCCAAGCTCAACTCGGTCGGATACTTGGCCCGGAAGTCATAAAGCCGATGCGGGTTACTCCCACCCACTAATATCCTGCCATCTGGCAACAACACAGCTGATGAATGATACATCCTTGGAGTAGTAGCCGGTGCCAACAACTCAAACTTTGAAAACGGGTCATCTAAACGGGGTCGATATAAAACCGGATACAAAACCGGGTTCGCCGCATTCTCCCAACCCGCCGTACCATTCGCCGCACCGTTCAAAATAATCACATTCCCCGTTGGTAAAAGTAACATATCCGGCATGACACGTGGCACCGGCATAACCTCCATAACCCACTCCGGTTCCACGTCACTAACTTTCAACCTCCCACAACTACTAGAAGCTTCTAGAAACACCTTCTTTTTACTAGCATAATCAAACGCGCCGGGAAACGCGCCGCCGCATACCATAATCTCAACCTCAATAAACTCCGTCCCATTTTTCCCCGTCAAATTCAACGGCAACATAACAGAAGAACCTGTACTTGGATAATTTCTCTTCTCTTCACCAGGTATAATAGGAAATTCCCTTATTACCCTATTCCGTTCATAATCAAACAGAATAGAACGGCGGTTTGCGAAGATGAAAAGATTCCCCGTCGGTAAAAGATGCAAGAACGGGTAAAGATTATTCTCTTCACCAGGATTCGAATCTCGCGTGAGCTGCAAGAAACGAAGATGATAAAACGACGCGTCGTTTAATCTCTTGGGAACAAACTCATACGAGAAAGATGAACGACCACCAACGACGATGATTCTACCGTTTGGTAGAATCTGATTCGAAGCATACCAACGACTCGAAGAAAGATTCTGTTGAAGCTCTTCCCAATCACACGTGTTGTTATGAGGACAAGGCGTAAACGTTCGGAGTTTGGTGTAACCGTCGTTGAAGCCACCGGTTTGGATTAGGGTTCCGGTGGGGGAGACTGCACCGGAGGAACACCAAGCGTCGGTTTGTAAGGTTAAAGGACGGAGGGTGTTGGTGGTGATGTCGTAGAGGATGGAATGAGCGGTGCAGTCGAGTTTGAGAGCCATGTCGTGAGGGTTGTAACGGCAACGGTTGTTGGAGAGAGAGATGTTTGAGGGACCGAAATCGGTTCTGTCGAAGATGATTACTTTGTTGTCTTTCATTACTTGCATGTGCATGGCTGAGATGCCTATGTTTTTTTGGAGCTGGATCCAGTGCCCTAATGTGTTACTCGTTGTGGAAGTTTCTGTAGTGATTAATGCGGTTGTTTGGGATATGGTGATGAAGATGAAGATGAGTAAAGAATGTACGTTCTTGATCTTGAACGCCATGGATATGGTTTGTTTTGTTTTGTTTTGGTTGACTGTATATTTAGCTAAACACAGTAAAGAGAAGGTGTTGGTGTATATATATATATATGGATTTATTGTGAAAAGTGAAAACACTGACATGAATAAAGATGAATGGTGCTTTGTTTGTGGAGGGGAAAAAGTTAAGACTTAAACATGATGGAAGTGAAAAATTGAGATACATATAGTAATAGTGGTTTGGTTTTTATGGGGTTGATTGCATTCCAATATTCCATGCATAATGAAGATTTGTTTGGTTTTTTATACTATGTGGTCATACGTTAAAATACTTTTTTTACTTGGCAATTTTTTTTTTGAGGGATTACTTAGTAAATTATGAAAAGTATACATGAGCATTGTATATCACATGTACACCATGTATATTTGTGGAATATTTCAAAAGCTGATATAGTGGTAACTTGGTAAAGTAGATTTATTCACAACTAATAAAAAAGAATTACTTAACTTTTTTTGTTGGGTGATTTGTAAGTATTTTTACAAGTGTTTTGTTTTATCTTTGACGAGAGTCTTCGAAACTCAACTCGTCTAAATTTTTTTATTATAAAAAAAAATAAAGAATTACAAACAGTGTTATATGTAGATTTATGAGGTATCAACCGTCAATAGATTGGAGATAAAATATGTAGGTTAAATAAAAGCTCAGTGTAAATAAAAGAACAATGATATATAAACATTCTTATATATCTGAGTAAACATACTTTAAATAAACAGAGAAAAAAAAGGTTAGATGAGTTTGTGTTTGGTGATCAAAGTCAGTACTCACAAGAGGGTGAGTTAAAACTTAATCTGACATGAGTGTAAATATGTAATAAATGAGTACTGCATATGCCGTATATATATACAGTTAAAGTAATTATTGATTGAAAGTGAAGTTTGGAGTTATGATTTCTGAGTGAGTGAATGTGAGTGGGGCTGTGAATTGTGAGGGTGGTGGGGTGGAAATGGACTGACTGGTTAGAATAGCATGCAGTGGTTAACGTGCTGCTGCTTCTGCATGTTAATGAGGTCAACGTTACAAGTATTGCAGTCTATAGCTAGCTATATGTGTTGAATGTGGCTTTTAGGTGTTTTGATTCCAGCAATGAACGCATTTCCATTGGTAACATTGACGGTGGTGGGACTGGTGGCTGTTATATGTAGTAACTAGCTAGCCTGAACTTGTTTTTCTCCTATTTTGTTTAGGATCGTTTATATATACACAGCCAAGCACACAACAGGAATGACACATATTTTTTGAAGGACGGTTTGGATTGAATATAGCCACAGTTGTCAAATCCAGTGGCTCTACAAGATTTGATGGTAAATGTGACAAGTCTTGTATGATGCATGTATAAACTATGGGTTATGTTAACGAGTGTTTTAAGGATGTTCTTTAAGAATTTTTAATTAAGAAAATGATTATAAGAAATAAGTAGTTCAATTTTCGATACAATAAATGCATCAATTTTTATAAAAACTTATTATTTTTAGTACAAAAAAACTTACTACTCCTCCGTCACATATTAGATGATCTGTTTGACAATTTGTATTTTTGACCTGACATACTTTGACCATATTTTTCTACTAATATATAAAGATAAATAATATCATATAAGATGTTGTTGGACTCGTCTCGATTAATATTTTCAAAATATTAAATTTTCATAATTTTTTTAAATAGATAATTAAAGATATTAAAGATCAAAAATATGCATTAGTATGTGTGTCTGAGTCAACTTGGTCATCTAATATGGGACGTAGGAAGTATTTAAAAGGTTGTTAAAGAATGTCCTAAGAAAACTCGTTATTTCCCATAAATTATTGGTTAAAAATTTCATCATTAGTTGTGCACACTTCGACACTTTTTAAACACTCACCGTTTGTTTGGTTGGGTGGCAACTAAATTGATTTCGATATAATTGAGTTTGAAAGAATTGATTTTGGTTAAAAGTGAGTTGGATGTAGACCGATTGTTTGTATATATTTAAGTGATTTTTACGAGTTGATGTTGTTTGGATAGTTTAAATCATAATTGATTTTGAATCATAATTGATTTTGAATGTGTATAATGACCAAATTATATATCATTAGATAATCATTTCAACTTATCATAAAATGAATTTTATCGCTTTTCAAAAATTCATTTTTAAATAATATTAATTTATAAGAGTTATTTTTAATAATTTGTTGATCAATTGGTTGGTTTTTAATAGAATATATATAAGCATCAAAAGATGTAAGTGTTGCGTTTTTTATTGTTGTGTTGACTTCATTTTGTTAAAACAAGTTGTTATGACAAGATGTTGTACCGGATGTCGTAGATATGTAGTATGACATTCTTCGTATAAAGCTGTACCGTATTTCGCTTTACTTTGAGTAATGTATTTTCGTGTGTGATCTAAGAAGATTTGATTTATGTTACTTGTGCTCCAATAAGCGTGTGGTTATAGAAGCTTGCCCATGCCGGTTTAATGCTTCCGTATATTTGAAGTGTATTTTCAAAATAGATTTGGGAAAAATATATTTTGCTTTTAGAAGATTGTAGCTGGAAATATAATTATTGTCAGTTGAAATTGTTTAGCCCGCGTGAAGAAAAGTTCATTAAGAACCATGACTATATAAGGAGACTCAAACTTACTCTCCATTTACTAGAAGAATTGAGTCATTAGGATTTAATTGTTTAAGCTTTGTGCTTTATTTTGTATACCGCTCTCGTGCTGTCATTGAATATCAAAAGGATGAGAGGTGATTTGTTTAGTTGAGTTGTAAGTTGTTATTTGTACACCACTCTAGTGCTTTTAATAAGAGTTGGTTTGTGTTTGGAGTTGTTTTTCTAATATTATTGTAATTGTGATTGAGTCAATCACTGAGAATAATGGTTGAGAGAAAGTGAGACGGGATCTCATATTTATGGGGAGTCTTATATAAAAATTCAGGGGTAGTATTAGGTGAAAAGACACTGAACAAGGTTTATTCACATAAGATTAGAAATTGATATTATTGAGAGTGAATTTCCTTTCTTGGCATGAATGCATCCAGATGTAGGTGATGTTGCACCAAACTGGGTTACTAAATCTCTTATGTTCTTCTTTATCACACTTTATTTTATTTTTGTCTATTGTTTATTGTGCTGCATTGTCGTACATGTTGTTTAGGACATCACTCTTGTCGAACCTGTTGTCCAAGACATCAGGTAGGACATCTGTCCAACGAGTGCCAGCATTTCAGTAAATAAAAATGTATATATAAATTTTTAATACACAATTAAGCCAAATGCACTTTAAATTTCTAAATTAACATAATAGAGCGTCAAGGCTCTCTCAAAAAAATAACGTCAAGGCTTTAAACTTAATTACAAATAGATAATATAATGTAAAAAGTTGTATAATATTAAAATGTTATTACAAACTAATTATTTAGCTTATACTCTAGAATTTGATCACGAATTAAGTCTCGAGTATAGTCCATCTTTGACGAAGAAGCTACATTAAAACTTTGTGATTGATCCAAGTTACTTGATCTATGATAATCATCATGGTGATTGACTGTATTTTCATCTTCATAAAGATTGAAATCAACATTCAATTTAGCATTCCTTATAATAAAGTTGTGTATTGCCATTGTTGCGACAACTATATGAACTTATGTCTCATATTTAAACTTAGGTATGCGACGCAGAATAACAAATCTATGCTTCCTTACCCCAAAATATCTTTCAATTGTGCATCTTAAACTTGAGTGGTAGTAATTAAATACTTCATTATGATTTTCAAACCCACTTAGACGCCTAAAATCAGGAAGGTGATAATGTTCACATCCATAAGGACTAATGCACCTTATTGGTGTTTGATAACCAGAATCCACCAAATAATACTTACCTAAAAATAAAGTAATTATTAAAATATGAAAATAAAGTAATTGTTAATATAACAAATCAGTTTCAGTAATACAATATAATATATCTTGAGGAGGATGCAGAAAGTTAAGGTTAACATTAGTAAGAGCTTTGTCAAAAACACGGGCATCATAAGCAGTACCTTCCTAACTAACTAATACAAAATTGAAACACATATTCCAATCATTTACTTTCAATAAACATTGGTTTATCACTAACACTAACTACACATGACACATGCATACCATCAATCACTCCTATAACTTTCTTAAAACAAGGCCAATAAGGTTGATTTTTTTTGTTGGCATGACAATCACGAAACATAGGATCTTCAGGTTTAATATATTTGAAGGACTACTTAAGGCATGCAAGAAGTACATGATGGAAATGTCTACTTACGGTCTCACTCGAGCGTTGAAATCTTTCTTGAATCATTCTATTACTTACACCGTGACCTACAACGACCAAAAACATTGCAACCATTTCTTCAACCCCTATATGTTTAGAAAACTTTAAATCATGTTCCACCCATTCATTGTAAAGTTTATGAAAACTATATTTTTCAACCCCTATATCTTAGTTACTATATTATATATATATATATATATATATACACACACACAACAATTGGGATTCCCTTGCAATATTTCCTAAACACATGTATGACCTATGAGCTCATTAGTTCTACATGGCTCTTTGCATAAATTATTTGTTGCATGCTCACCATATAATGCAACGAAAAAAGAAAGATTATTCAAACATATCATCATCATTGTTGTCGTAATCATCACAACAAGTCTATATCATTCAACAATTAACAAAGGCATAAGGCTACCATTTAATAACATAACCGCTAAGGTATAAGGCATATAACAACTAACAAAATAACCATGTAAGTAATTTACTTCATTCAAATTTCAAAGGCATAATACATAAGTTTATATCACCATAATAGCAACTTTACGTCATTCAAATTTCAAAGACTTAATACATACTACTTGAGTTCTTAATAGTAATTTCTAAAGGAAAATCCTAACACATAGGGAGACATAATGAAGATCTAAACACATAAACTAAACAACCAAATACATAAACTAAGTCCAAAAGCATAATCTAAGTCCAAGAGACATCACTAAGCTAATTCTTGAGCTAATTTAATCCAAGTTACATCCTCATTAATGAAGTAGGGTTAAATGATGAAAATTTGAAACAATTAAAACTTCTTTCCTCAAAACCTCGTAGTGATACAAACATCTACCTCGATGGCTTAAACATCATTAGTTGACAACACATTGTATGAAATTCTAATTAGAATTAACTTCCTCCATGCTTTGAATCTTAGTCATCCCTTCACCAATAGTTGCATGACTTATAACGTATAACCTCATTATGCGACTTGCAAGTCTCTGCAATCACATTAAAATCCTCAACAATTGTTGATGAAGAAGTTGCTTTTTCTTTCCTTTATGTTCAACACCAATAGCTCGCTTTCTCTTTTGTCCACTACTTTGGCTAAGAGCTCCTTGTGATGGATTCAAGTTAATATTTTCAAAATAAGTTGTTGCTCCAATGCTTGCATCTTCACTATCACCCGAGCCTTCTTCAACATCCAAGCCAACATCATTATCATCATTATCCGAGTTCTCATTAGGTAATATACTACTTGATGGTGCCTAAGCATGCTCTCCGTTATCTACTACATCCTTGAAAAGTGTGGTTTGTTGGTAAGCATATGGAAGTCTCTTGTCTCTAAATTTTGCATATTGAGAATTTTCTTGCAAATTCATAACCTAACATATAAAACTACTCTAAATATAAACCTAAGAGTATTACTAAAAAAAAGATATTTGCGATTTACATACCAATATTTTCTTCTCCCACCAGTCATTGGATGCATCAATGATATTCTTCTTAAAATTCCACCACAAACCGACAACTTTTCCAAATAAGTTATATCATACTTTCCATTTCTTGCTCAAGTTATCATACCTATTCTTCAACTTTGCGTTATTATATTTCATTCCACTTAGTCCATTAAATTGAGAAATAATATCTGGCCACTCTTTCTTAGTAAAACAAGTACCAACGCGTTCACCCTTGGTAACTTGATCCAAACATGCTTTGACAAAGTATTTTGTGAAAATCCCTCCAACTATCTTTGGATCTTTGAACCTCATCATTAGTTGAAGGAGGATTAGTAGAAACATTTTTCTTAAGTGTGTCCATAATACTATATACACAAAGTAGGATAGAAAAAGAAACAAATTATACATAAAAAAAATCATACAATCATACTTTCTTTCTTTTTTGAATCTTCTCTTACAAATTATTTCATCTGATTTAGACACAACAATAGTAAAACTAAAATTAACAAATATTGTGGGTACTAGTTTTGGTTACTCTGTTGGATTATACTACATCCATATATTTGCTAAAATTCTTCTAATATAGAACTTAATTTTTTTCCTAAATTAACGGAACTGACATTTAATTCATAAGAACAATCATACTAATATGAACAAAGCACTCATAACAATCCATGATTTTTGAATCATACATATATTTGCTAAAATTCTTTTGATACAGAACTCACAATTTATGGTTTTTGAAACTTATATAAGAGAAATACCATAGCAGAAGGACCACATCTACATGCCAATAAGGTTCATCAACATAAACATATCAATATAATAAAATTGTTTTCTCCTTTGAGACTTTTTATCAAACACATACAATGCGTTGATGTAGGATGAAAATATTAAGGTAAAACTTATATTGAAACAATTAAATCAAAGAGAAATAAAAGTTAACAATATTGAATCAAGTAATCAAAGTAAAGAAAAACATATACGAAAATTGCTCACCTTCAGACCTTGGAAGAGAAATGGATTGTTTCTCACAAGTAATTCACACTCAGCTACCATGAGTGATAAAGATTACCACAAAATCTACACAGGGGGGGAGAGCTGAAGGAAATTGAAAGCTTTGGATATGCAAAATCTTCACAAATAGCATAAAATTAAGGTTGAAGTGATGTAAAGTAATGAAATGAAGAAAATTTGAAGGAAATTGAAAGCTTTGAATATGCAAAATCTTCACAAATAGTAGAAAATTTAAGGTTGAAGTGATGTGAAGTGATGAAAGGAATAAAAGTTGAAGGAAATTAGAGAAATTGAAGGCTTGAATTTATGGATATTTAGGTAAGTACCAACCACTTTGAAAAATTAAATGTTGATTTACGTTTGCCATGCCGTGGAAGCTAGATCTTCATATGTACTTGTGTTTAGAAGCCAAACGTACAATTCTTGGATTTGTTTTAGTAAATATAATCTTATGGCCATAATAATTCTGAAATTGTGCTAGAAATTAGATTAATATTAGAAAACAAATTTGGAAAACTGATGTTGTTTATCCTTCATTAATCTAAAGCCATTTCATAATAATTTTAGAAAACCATTTTAGGTCCAAGGCCATTAATTGTAATATGCTTGCATCAATTCAAAGCATATCACAAACAAGACAACACATGCAACACATATTAAGTCACAAGTATTAAGTAATATTACAGTCATCCAATCATTAAAATAAAACATTCAAATCTCTTCACTTTGAGCTGCAACTGAAAAAATAATAATTAAAAATTCAATCTTTTTATAAACAAATCAGAATCATAATTGAATAACTGTGTGGGAATCAACAAACCTGTTTTGCTGTAAAATCATACAAGACTTGAATAATGCATGACCAGGTTGGTGGGATCTAGCATGACCTGCTCATAAGACACACATATATCAAAATTAAAGTTTTATTCATACCGATTCAACTACTAATGTAAAGGGTAATAGAGCTCACCAACACAAATGACATCCAATATAAGTCCATATTTACCATGGAGCCAAGCAAGCAATAAAAATTCATTTCAAAATGAATCTAAAAAAGAGAGAGACATGTGTTGTGTAGTACAAGTCATATGTGACTCCTAAAAAGGTTTCAAACTACATTTGAATTGAATATAACAAAATTAGGAAACAATAATCAACAACACTAAAGTTTTTAAATGACATAAGAGTTAGTTGTAATTTACTTACAAAATATATTTATAAATTTACTTAATCACAACCAAATGGTTGTGATGGAGTTATTGGCACAACACCAACAACTTCTTCCCAACGCTCAATGGTTGATCCTTTATTAATTTCTATTATCAAATAAAAAATAATATTATAATATGTTAATCATCAACAAATAACAAATAAAAAATGCCATAAATAAGTTTAACGCACCTGCTACAACATCTTCAGTAATCTCAAACTCTTCAATTGGCTTCAACCAACTTTGAGAGCATATCAAAACTTCAGCAACTTTCGGACCCAAGGAACTCCTATAAGTGTCCAACATTGTAACTCTTGTGCTGAAAATGCTATCTAAAGCTACTGATGAAACATGTTTGACCAAAATATTTCTAACCATTGCATCCATATCGTTGTATGATGCATTGTCAATGGTGACTGTAGAACCCAATCCCTCAATGACTCTTTAACTTTTTGACCTATTGTGTTACCCGTGTGGTTTGGAACTAAACTAAAGCTAATAATCTTTTTTTTTTTTATATTTCCCTTCAGTATCAATGAAGTAGACAGTTAGGGAAATGTAGCTAAAGTTTACTATAGAAAGTTCTGTTGTAAAATTAGGAATAAATTCTCTCTATAAATAATAATCATCATATAAATAAAAGTATCAATTAAATATTAAAGAGAATAAACAAGAGGGATATCAAGTAAACTTATCTTTCTTGAAATTGCGGTGTTTGAAGTCGACAAAATCGAAGAAAACAAACATGAAACCATGAAAGGTAATAA
>Ga0099826_10002367_pt1 | contig 12130 bp, 6 predicted proteins | sample Mtrugardesep15_FD_76830 | JGI IMG/M metagenome (GOLD analysis project Ga0099826, IMG submission 76830) | Root nodule microbial communities of legume samples collected from California, USA - M. trunc garden sep15 | ecosystem: Host-associated > Plants > Roots > Nodule | place: USA: California...
ACCACAATTGTGCTTATAATTTAGCAATTTCGGTACATAAATAAACTAACATACATCACATAGTTGGCATCGGACCTCTTGGAGTAAATCTTGGAGTTGGCGTGAAAGATATAAGCATTTGTTGTTCATTCAGACGTGCATTTGTTATTATATGCCCAAATATGGTGCAATCTTTGTATTACTCTATGGTTGACATTAATGACTTAATAGTTATGTTATGGAAACATTTGTTATTAAATTATGAAATCATTTTTATAAGTATTATAATAATATTTTGGTATTTAGCACATATACTTTAGTGTTGTTAGTAAGTAGCATGTTAAACTAACAATTTGCCAAGGATCATAGTGAAATTTTGTTTTTACCTGACAGTAAGTATACACAGTCAGGGACCTAACAGTAAGTTGATGATATTGATTTTCGATTCAGGGACCTAACTGACAGTAAGTATACATAGTCAGGGATCTAACAGTAAATTGAGGATATTGATTTTTCGATTCTGGGACCAAAGTGACCATTTTTTACTTTCACTTTAGTCTTTGTGACACGTCATACTCCTTGTCAGCGTGTCACATCATCACTTAACAGATTTTTTTTAACGGCACGGACTAGAGTGATAACAGAAGTGTAGAGTCAGGGACTTGTTTGTATTAAATCCTGAGTCAAGGACCTATGTGACAGCGAGGTGCAGAGTCAGGGACTAAAGTGACTATTTTCTCAAAAAAAAAATCATTTTAGATTACCAATTGTAGTGTTCGATCCTGATGAATTTTCGTTCTCTAAAATTATGAATTTCTTAAACAGTTCATAATTTATTATTTGCTCGTTTAAAAACTTTATGGTAAAAGTTTTTATGATGTTACAAATAATCTTAAAAAAATAGGGAATTAAATTTGACATGTGAGTATATTCTTACACAGAACATTAGGAATTAAATTTGACTAATGAGTATATTCTTACTCGAAACAAAATTGCAATTTTGCAAATTTATGTCAAAAAATAAGAGTAAATTGAGGCTTCTACTTAATGCTATTAGACTTTACAAATCTTTTCTATGTGTAGGTGCAAGTTTTCATATTTATTTTTTTAGTTTTTGACAGCTTAAAAATTCATAATTAATTGTTTTTTGTCGAAAAATTCTAATTTTATTTATGGAATGCCATATTTTAATGTCTTAAACATGTCTCTGAAAAATCAAGAAAAAAAATTCAACCTTTAGGTGACATATCTGGAGTTTATGTCTTCATAGAAAAATATGAGATAAAAATACGAAGAATCTCAAATTACAAAGTTAGAATCTTAAATTGTTATTATTGCAAGGTTATTTTCAGACTTCACATGCATCTATTACACGGTTAATTTCAACAACCTAAAAAGAATAAACAATATCAGAACACTTATGTCACTAAACAAGTTTAAATAAGTTCATCCAAATATGCGTAAAGTCTTGCCCTTTTGAATCGGGTAGCTATTTATTTTGGACTCAATTATAATTAAAAGTTATTATTCTCACACTTATTAAAGATTGTAGTTAAGCTTAGCTCAGTTGGCAGGTATATGCAGGAACTGGGGTTCGAACCTCGGACACTCCACTTCTCCACAATTAAATTGTGTGAGTTCGAGCAACTAGGCTACTTGACAAAAAAATTATAGTTAAGCATTAATTATTTTATTTTATGTAAAAAAGACAATACATTTACTAATCAAGCCACAAAAAATTCATGTATTGCTTTGCATAGACACGACTAGACCAATATCTTTGTGTATATATGTTTGGAAACCTAAAATACTATGTCAAACAATATTTCTTTTTCTCAAAACTACATAATCAATTTACATGCATATTTTACTGTTATTTTATTTGTATTGCTCAAATAATTCATTTATAGGAATTTCGAGCAAATCGTCATGGTTATGGAACTAAAATAAATCAAAATATGCAATTTAATTTTGGCTTAATAGCAATTTTAGTCTTCTAATTTTCTAAAAGTTGTGATTTTAGCTCCCTAAAAAAAAACTACAAAAGTGTCCCCTAAGTTTTGCACAATGTGGCAGTTTTGGCCTCTAAGACCAATTTTGATTCGGTCTACACTGACGTGGCACCCTAAGTGAGGTGTCACGTGTTATTTATTTTATTATTTTTTTGATTTTGGAGGGCCAAAACTGTTATAGTTGCAAAACTGAGGGCGCAATTTTGTAGTTTTTTTTTAGGAGATCAAAATCGCAACTTTGATAAAGTTAAGAGGCTAAAACTGCTATTAAGCCTTTAATTTTCTGTTGTCCCATCAAACCCGTAGTTTTTTTTTCTTTCCTTTTAAAGTAGCCATCAAACCCTTAGTTGAAATGAATTGTCTCTCTTTCGTTTAATACTATATATGATGATATGATATATAGAAATGATTGGTCATGGTTGGAATCTAAGAGACGAGAATAATGAGTAATGTAGGGAGTGTGTGTTCACGATACGTAACTAGCTTGCCGCAGCTGCCGCTCTAAATTTTCAGTTACGTACATAGCTTGCTCATTTTGGTAGAAACTGAAAGAAATTAATTTGCGTAGTTCAATAATACTGTATTTGGGAATAGTACTTTATATGAATTTAACATGTGCATTCAACATACATGTGGGTATAATAGCACCACAAATAGAAATCTAGTCAGAAGGAAACAAAAAGCTAGCCTAACATATGCATGTGTCCTTTTGTATTTGGAAATGTTGTACTCCAACATGCATGCACACACACGTTATACTTCACTTGGAATTGGCTTTACATTTTGCCACATGTGTTTATCATTCTTGATCACCAGGAAAAAAAACAATTTGTTTCAGTCTTCTAAATTTGTCAAAAAGACAAACTTTTCTTCCGAATCCCTTTTGCTAACAAAAGGCAATCAAAAGTCATGTTTTGTACGCCCTTTTTAGTCCATTAATTTTTTTTTTTACCTCTTTTTGAATTTTGATGATTTGCAATCACACTACCCACTTGAATTATTGTGGACTTCTTAATTTTTTTTATAAAAACTATTCTCACTTGAGTTGTATATTTCAATTTAGTTTAAGTCACTGATACAAAACCCTAACCGGTTCGCAAGGTGAGAAATGTCTTCCAAATTTAAATCCTAGTGAAGAAGGAAAAATACTAACCTAACAACTAATTAATTACTAACCCTAATTGTTTGAAATAAAGATTTATGAAAAAAGTCTTGACATTATCTCATAATGAGAAAAAGTTAAAATAAAAACAAAAAATAATTAGAGATAAAAATAAAGTTGGTCATCAAATTTAACATCTCTATCTAATTAAAGACGGATTTTACACTTTTTTCATCTTCATATTTGTGGCACAACTTTAATTTTTTATTAGTGTATTTATAAAAAAAAAATAAACTCAGACTTAGACCAATCATAGTCTAATCGTAGAACTCTATTAAACGGTCTGACCTTATTCCCAACAAAAGATTGTGGTGGTACTAATATCAATGTTTTAAGGATCTTGTTAACCGGTGCTCCTAGGGCACTGATTAAGCATACCATAAAAGAGAATTATTACCATAAAAGGATGTTGTTTTTGACATTATTATAAATTAATTATACAATTTCAATACATTAACTACTATATGATTTCTTTTTTAATATCCATAACCAGTGCCCCCGGGCACTGGTTAGCATTTCCAATGTTTTAATTGATTAATTATTCAACTTTTGTGTAGAAGAGACATTAACTTTGCAAAGAAGTAAATTAAATAAAGAAGTCTTGAAAGCTGAAATCCTTGATAGTTGATAGTACTACTTACATTTAGTAAACGTAGTAAATGTATACCTAAATCCTGTTTTTATAGACGCAATAGTACATGATTGGTGTAATTTGAAATTACTAGTATTCGGTATCATGTTGTGAAAGAACTCAATCATTTTCCCTTAAAAAAAAGAAGGAAAAAAAAAACTCAATAATTTATGTGTGCTTGAATCACCTAATATAGAAGCATATGGAACGATTCATAATTCATTCATCACATTATGGTTTGGTACTACAGCATAAATCCCTAAAGGAAAGTTCTATGTTTTTTGTCAACACTAAATTTTGAACCACTTACTAAAGTTCAATGATTGTTCTATTTGTAATGGCCAAGCTAAGCTGCCAAGTCACTATCTTTGCTTCTTTTAGCTTTGTCACCTCGCATGATTTAATTAAAGAACACCAATTTTTTGGTACGTAATTATTGCAATTGTGATTAAGCCATGCACTGTATGCATGTAAGCTATTCGTCACATTTACGTCAACAAAAAATTGTTTGACTTTGTACATAACAATATTGTGTGTATGAATCAAGTCGCATTTTTTGTTACACAAAAGGTTTACTGTGGACGTATCAGGGCTAAGTCGTATTTGACTCGCATCTATGTGACACTCCCTTCGCTTTCTGTCTCTCAACCGACCAAAGAAAAAACTGTTTCCAAAAGTTCAAAGTATTTGAATAAGTAAACACAATAACACATGATAAAGTTGGTTCATGTCTCATTTGTCTCCGCTACACTTTGAGTTCACTTTTCATTCGTCTTTTAGACTCTCTATAGTTTCTATCAATATTCTGTTTCTTTGTTGTGGTTTGTGAAGGTCTTTGAGGTGACATGATTTGTATAAATGCTACAACTATAGGGACTAATTAAGGAGAAAAGTTAGACTTTGCGGGCCAATTGACTTCTGTAGCATTGCGGCCAGATATTGAATAATTATAAGGTCTTGTTAACAAATGTCTTTAGAACACTAGTTAAGGATTTAAAAATAGAAATAATTGATAAATTTTATGAAAAAAATTACTTTTTCAAATTTTAAAGTGTAACAAAATTTCTTCTTTAAACTTCTTAACAAATGCCTTAAGGGCACTTATTAACATTTTCCTAATTATAAATATGGTTAAGATTTTCGCATAATTGAATCTTGTAGATATTTTTTTACAAAAAATGGTACAAAATTTGTGGGATACTACGACTTAAAAAATGAATGTTGCTTTCACTCTTAGTTTAGAGCTATGATATTTAGATACATAAATCCGACATCATATAAAATATATCAAGATTATGTGTAGGTCGATTTTAAGACGAGATAAAAAAAATAAAAAAATAAAAAAAAAAGGAAAAAGGAAACGTTATACTCCCTTCATCTCAAATTGTATGTCGTTTTAGGGTAAAAAATTTGTCCCAAATTGTATGTCGCTTTACAATACCAATGTAACATTAATGTTACTTTTCCTCTTATAACTTTAATTATTTATTAATCTCTATTCTTTTAATTCTTTCATTTATTTTTCTCATATTATTTATTAAGGACAATTTTGTAAAACAACTCATAATATCTCTTTTTCACACAATATTAATTGCATTTCTTCATATATGTGAAATGCCCAAAACGTCGTGCAATTTGGGACGGAAGGAGTAATGTACGGTGCAGGGTGTCAAATTTTAATGTCTAAAAAATATATGCCAAAATTTAATCGGATCCTACATGTTAAAAATAGACAAAAGTTTACTTTAATGGTGAGATTATTATTAATATAATCTTCTAAAAGCATCTTCAATAAAAGATGTATTTTCTAACATCAGGTAGAGTTTAGTAGTTAGTTCTATTTGAGAAGAAATAAAAGGGATTGCTATTAGGATATAGTGTTTCTATAAACATTATCTCTCTTTTACATACTTTATTAAGAAATTTGAAATAAAATGTTGTGCAAACAAATTAATTGTGTAAAGTTATTGGTAGAACCATTTAATGATTTTTTAAGAGTTGTTGGGTTGAGGTGAATGAATACTTATTAAACATTGAGAATGAAGTAAGGGAAATAGTATGTGTAGCTAAAAGAATTATAGCGAAGGACTCGTGAATACATATGACATGATTGGTTACTTGTCACCACTACTAGGGTGATTTCCACCAATTCAAGGATTTAGTCAACAACTTGTGATATGCAGTATCCTTTATAACTCAAACAAACGCTGGCGAAATTTCCCGACAAATAATTCGCTACATATAGCATTCCCGATGAAGTAAATAAGTGATGTGTATGTCCTAAGAGTTACCTCTTAGTAAGAGCACTTAAAGGATAGTTCACAACTTAAATTATGCATGAAGAATAGTTCATAACTTAAATTATGTATGAATAATAGTTTGACATATGAGAGGATATAACTTCAATTATGTATGAAGAGTAGTCCATAACTTAAATACCACTTAATTAAGAGTTGACAAACTTTGGTGAAATAGGTGAATTTTACATCAGTGAGTTAGAGATCTTCGATCTCTCCTGTCATATCCACTAATTTAAACTATTTTTACAAAAAATATCTCCTCTGTCCCAAATTATAAGTCGTTGAAAATTTTTTGTCTTAAATTATAAGTTGTTTTCTAATATCAATGAAGCATTAATGATTTTTTACATATTAATACACTTGATTATTTAATACTCTTTCTTCTTTTAATTTGTTAAATTTCTCTTCTCTAAACCATTAATAAAGGATAATTTTGTAAAGTTACTTTTAATTTTAATTTATCATACATCATTGATTACATTTCTTAATTTGTGTAAAACAGTTAAAACGATTTATAATTTGAGACGGATGAAGAAAATTTTATTAGACGATGGTGTAAAATTGACCTACACTTACAATGCATATCATTTGAATCCATTTCTTAATTTTTGTAAAAAAAGCTTAAAAAAAAGTATATAAATTTTGTTTTTGTTACATGAGATAAGAAAAAGAAATTTTTTTTTTTTGAACGGGTATATATTTAAAGAAGACTATTACTTTTTCCCTCCTATTGCAGTCTCACGCCCCCTGTAAATTTTTCAAAAATGTCCTTGTGCAATTCGGATTTCATAATCTGAATTCATGTTTCACTAATTCGGATTCTAAAATCCGAACAATGTTTATGTATAATCAGCCATCAGACTCTTTCACATTTCAGCAGTTTTGAGTTTTGCTTTTAAAAACAACAAAAAACTAAGTAAAAAAAAATGCTAAAAACCAGTCAAATAAAATCATAAAATATAAAAATACCACAAAAAAATAAACTAATGCAAATTTTTTCGATTTTTTTTGAGAATATGAAAAATTTAAAATCATTAAAAATAGGTCTAAACGATGGAATTTTGGATTTTGAGGGGCGGAGTCCTATAAGAAGTCCCCTTTCAGTGGAGCCTTGATCCTTGATTTTTTTTTTTCTTCTGATTTTCTAGGGAAGTTTCGAAGCAATCCAATCAAGTAGCCCGAAACCCTGATTTTTTTACTAAGAACAGATAACAATGACCCAAAACAGAAGGATGAAAGTTGGGGAGATTAATATTGTTCATAAAATGACTATCCATGTTACAAACATATTTAAAATTTATGCTGATACAATTAGGCTTATGTAATCCGAATTGGATTATGTAATCCAAAAAAATCAAGTGGCGCGCCCATTTTTTTGAAATTTTCGGATTATATAATCCAAAAAAATTCGTAACTCATTTTTTCACCCTATAACAAAAGAAAAACTGAATTCGGATTATGAAATCCAATAATTTTAAAGACATTTATAAAAAAAAAAATAGGATGCGCCAAAAATCAATAGGGTGGAGAAAGTAATAGATTTTAAAGAATGATTACATCTCATAGATGGACTGTGTATGTACTATGGGCTGTGTGTGCACACTACTTTGGGTTGGTGACTTCTTTTTGAATGAATATGTATCTAGAGAATTCTATTTGGTATCCCCAACTACAGCGTATACCCCAAACTTAATAAAACCAAACATTGGTTCTCTCTATTAAACTAAAGTTCCAACTCACTGTCCTCATGAGTTTAACTCAGTTGGTAAGGACAATATATAATATATAAAAGGTTTGAGATTCGAACTTCGGCCACCATAAAAAAAAAAGTCTCAACTTACTTTCATTATTTATGTTAAATGTCTAATAAAAATGTGTTTTGCTTCTCTCATATTAATTCAAGACATTTGTATGGCAAAATGATCTGAACACAAAACAAGTTTCGAACATTTATTTTAAAAATCCTTGGTATTTTGAACATTTTACAAATGAAATGTTCGGAACCCATTTTATGTTTTAATGTCTCAAACTCACAAAAAATATATTAAAAATTAAATTAATTAAAAGTCTGAAATAAAGCAAGATTATTTATAGGCATAATAACCGTTGATTCTCACTTCTCTTTTAATGTGGGATAGGCTGGAGGCCAACCCTATCTCCACAAGCAAAGGCAAATCTATTCAAAGGCCATGTGGCTAAAACCACACATCCAACTTCTCTATTTTTTTAATTATAAATAAATGTAATAATCATTTTAATTCTTGAATGTGTAACGAATAATCACACTAGTTTTTCAATGTGGCATGGGCGGTCAACCCTAGCCATCAAGGAGCAAAAGTGACATTCCATCCAGTTTGTAGCACCAAATATACTTGCTGCACTGCACCCCCGAGATGTTATTTGAATATACTAGCCAAGTATATTGACTCTTATTACAAAATTGAACCAACTAAATATTAATATGAAGTCTTAAGCAAATAAAATGATAAAAATTAAAGTTTATACCCACAATGTACTCTTCAATAACTTCGAAGATTTTAATCTGTTTAGAGGTTGGTTCTTCTTGATTAAACTTGGGTGCACGTATTTCTTTGTCTATGTTTCTTTCGATTTATTTATTTTTTGTCTTGGACCTTCATATTTAGTCCCCTAGGCCAAGCAGGGGAGCCTTTGGAAAAAGAGTGTTAGAAATGTATTTTAGCATTTTTTTTTATTCAAATATTCTTTTTTGGCTAAACAGCAACACACATTGCTTCAACCAATTTATTTATGCAATTATAAAAGAGACACGTTGTCTGATACACAACCATAGGTAGCTTTCATGAAACGGTGCCAAAGTGTGGCTATGAATTGTTCTTATTTTGCACTCATTAATTGAATGATTCATATAAATATGAAAGCTTTCTGTCATTAAAAGGGAAGCTATGCAGTGATTCACGTTTGTATATTTCTTTTCTACCTTTCGAGCTAGTAAATTGGTTAAATAAAAGATTAGTGATATATGTATATTTATTTGAAGATAATTTTGATGCCAATTTTGTTTTTTTTTTTATTGAATGGAGAGAGAAAAGTGAAGAGAAAAGAAAAGAATATAATTTAAATATGAGAGAGAAAGTTGTTCAAAAATTATCACAAAATAATTGTTCAAATATCATTTCTCTAAATAAAATACAACAAATACAATTCAAAACAAAAAGCTTAAAATGGGGACTAAAATTGCACAATTAAAAATACTGTGAAAAAAATTGGAGTTTTACTAAAATAGAGGAGTAAAATTGTATTTGAGCCAATATTTTTTAAGTTTGTTTACAGTTTGGCTCACTTGTTTTAGAAATTAAAAATTGTATAAAAATTGGTTGATTTTATAACAATGCTTTTAAAATTAACACACACAGTGATTTTTTTACCCCGTTGGTGTATTAAAATTTAAAATTAATCTCTAATTTTAAGCTATGTATATTTGAAAATTTAATCAATTTTGTTTGAATTTAAGTTATAACGTCTGATTTTAGGTATAAATTGCATCGATTAACTTGTACCAAAAGTTTGTTTAGGTTAAAGATTATTCCTTATTTATTTTTCTGGTTAAAGGCAATAAACTACATTTATGAAAGCATAAATCAATTCATAAGTAATTTACCCGACAATTTTGATATTTGTAAATCGAACACCTTCACCCGATTCAAATTTGAGATCTCATAAAGTAGAAAAACAAATTCAACATAAATAAAAAAGTCTAAAAGAATTATTACATTCTTTTTAATTATTTCTTTGAAAAACTCGTTTCAAAATATAGTATGCAATTTTGATTTATAGAATTGAAAAATTATACACGTTTTTTTGAAAGAGAAAAAAATTAAACAAGTTGTAGTTTTTTTTTTTTTTGAGGAAAAACAAGTTGTTGTTGACATTATACGTCTAAGAAAATGTTTTAGTTGACATAGATGATTAAGACTTTCACTCCAAAGAATTTAATTTTAAATCCAAGATTTCTTCATAATAAAAGTAAATTTCTTCATAATTTTTTGTTAAAATTTATTGTCATTTTATTCTAATCTTTCCAAAAAAAAAGTCTACCTCCTTTAATGTAACTTTTTATTTTAATAAATGTGATTAATTTCTATGTACCGGTAAAAATTTTCTATACATATATCTAATCAAATCACACCACATATATTTATACAAATAGATTAAATGTATATTTAAAGAATACGTTAACGATGTATACAAATTAAATTAAAAGTATTATAATTTATTGATACAAAGAGATGACTTTTTTGTGTGACAGATTAATATTACTTTACAATATATATTTTTGTATTTATTTGACCATAGTTTTTGTTTTGTTTAATATAGTGTGATAAGTGAATTTCTTGGGCGTTAGGGTTTCTTATATGATTTATGACCGCCTCTAGAAGAACACAACAATCACATTCATTCATACATTCATATTCACCAATCGCACAAAACTGAGGCTCAGCTTCTTAATCGCTTCTTCCAAATTCTTCACCAAACTAGCATGTTCTCTTCTCCCCAAGGTGAAATCTCTCTCCCTTTTCTTCTCTTTCTTTTCTATTTTCATTTGCTTTTTGGGGGTAATTATGATTTTTTTGCTTTATTATGGCTATTGAATATATTCGTTTATTTGATCATAGGAAGATAAAAATTTAGTCTTTTCTTTCTGGGGTTGAGTTTTGGTTTCATGGGTCTGTAGAAAAATGCATCATGAGTTAAATAAATACTTTGAATCGTTAAATTTATATGCTTTTTTAATTCTATGGTACAAAGAAAGAGGTTTAATTGGTGATCATCAATGATTCATGTCATGTACATTTGTTCAGAGTAATAAAAATGATTTTTTTTTTTTACTCTGACCTACTTTTTTGTGTGTGATGTTTGAATTGGTTATCTTTTCTACATTGGAGAGGTAGAGATCTGACATATTCTACAAAAAAAGTGCTATAGAAACAATGTTTCTTAGTTTGTAGCTGAAATATTTAACCTCATTAGTTTCCATGAATGGGGATGAAGACTCCAAGAAATTAGGAATAAATAGTTGGTGCATTTATTGATTTTTTTGGTGAATTAAAGTTTAGGTGAGTTGGGTCCGGGGATTTATGAGGGTCAGAGAACACCTCAAGGGTTCGAGCATTGCCAGAAGAATTAGGGAATTTATACTGTATCAACTTATTTTTCAACCCCGAACTTAGTTTTCTACCTCTTGTCGCCTTTTGGAGGATTGGGCATTTATTTAGTATACTCATCTACTATTTAGGCCGTGTTTGGGCAATTAGATAAAATTAAGGACTTATCAGTGCTTACTGAATAAAAGTTATTTTTACAATCAAATAGGAAATATGGTTAAATTGTTTATGTGTAAGTTGTCAGTTGTTTTTATGTTGTCTTGGAGAGCTTATTGAGATAAGCTGGAAAAACATATGTAGGTGTTATAAGCTATTTTCATAAACTTTAAATACGATATCCCATACACACCCTTGATGCAAATCTAATTTTATGCTTTTTGTGGTTCTGGTTTAAGTGATTGGAAATATAGCCGAATTATGTTATTAAAACATTCTTGTTGTTGACATGATTATTCGTTTGCAGATTTTTGATGCTTAGAGCGATAAAGAGAGCTGCCCAGTCCGTTCATAAAATAAATAGAGGCAGATACGTGGAAGTGAGTAGAAATGGGCCAATTGTCCCGGTTGGACCAAATACCCACCACTGCCGGTTCTACATGCCGTATAAGTTTCATAGTGAAGCACGTAGTTCATTTTTGGGGCTTGCGACAAGGGAAAGCTTTAACAAATGCGGTTCTTTTAGAAACTTTTCTGTAAGCTCAGCAAGTAATGGATTCACGCACCATTCTCAGATTGCTTGGAAAAGGCTGTACAGAAAGTACTGTTCCAGTGGTGATAGTAGTAGATTTTCTCCCACCATAAATATGATTGCTCAGGCAGTGAGCTTGGCTTTGACTCGCTCTTATTTGCTGGTACCTGGTATTTTTGCATTTACATGTGGAGAGCTTGCATTGTCCCAGCGA
>Ga0099826_10002368_pt1 | contig 12130 bp, 8 predicted proteins | sample Mtrugardesep15_FD_76830 | JGI IMG/M metagenome (GOLD analysis project Ga0099826, IMG submission 76830) | Root nodule microbial communities of legume samples collected from California, USA - M. trunc garden sep15 | ecosystem: Host-associated > Plants > Roots > Nodule | place: USA: California...
TATCAATTAATTTGGCCTCTCTTATAGCTTTCTTGATATGAAACCACACTAATGAAAGCATATAGCTTATAGAAATAGCTTATACTTGTATAATAAACACTAATGTTATAAGCACTTAAGTAAGATGTTTATCCTAACAGGGTCTAAGTATATTAACATTTCTCTAATTTCCATTTTTGGGTTTTTACAGGTTTTATGTTGCAGAAGTTCTCCTTGCTTTGGAGTACTTGCACATGCTTGGAATAATCTATAGAGACCTTAAACCAGAGAATGTGTTGGTGAGAGAAGATGGTCATATCATGCTCTCAGATTTCGATCTCTCTCTAAGGTGCACCGTTAGTCCAACTCTAGTGAAGTCATCAAACCCGACCACTGAAACTAAGAAAAGCTCCGGATACTGCATTCAGCCAGCATGTGCAATGCAGCCAGACTGCATCCAACATGCATGCTTTTCGCCACGGTTTCTATCCGGAAAATCCAAAGAGAAAAAATTCAGACTAAAGAATGACATGCATCACCAAATGACACCTCTCCCTGAGCTAGTCGCAGAGCCAACAAGTGCGCGGTCAATGTCCTTTGTAGGCACACACGAGTACTTGGCGCCTGAAATTATTAAAGGTGAAGGACATGGAAGTGCTGTGGATTGGTGGACGTTCGGGATATTCTTATACGAACTCTTGTTTGGCCGAACACCGTTCAAAGGTTCTGGGAATCGAACCACGATGTTTAATGTTGTTGGGCAGCCTTTAAGGTTTCCAGAATCTCCTACTGTCAGCTTTGCTGCAAGGGACTTGATCAGAGGTTTACTTGTGAAAGAGCCCCAACACCGTCTTGCCTATAGACGTGGAGCTACCGAAATCAAACAACATCCGTTCTTTCACAATGTGAACTGGGCACTGATCCGCTGCGCTAATCCTCCAGAGGTACCAAGGCAGACCATGATGATGAAACCAAACTCAACTGAAAATGAAGTTGAAATGAACCCTTCTGGTAATTATTTAGATTTCTTTTGATCCTAAAAATGTGATGTGTAGTGTTTGTGGACCATGATTCCTTCCTTTATTGCATAAAAGAATGCAATGCAATTTTTTTGTTCAATTACAATGATCACCGATTGATGAACTGTTGTAAGAAATTCCAAGTTCTTTGACTTGAGGAACAAAGTTTATATTCTTTGATACACCTCTATTCCCATTTTCCCATATAACAACATACTTTCTCTATAGTAGCTCGAATTTTGGGGTATTGCTCTATAGTGTATGCGGAACTCTGGAGTTTGGATACATGTGGTTCGTGAAACTGATCAAGTCATTGATACTCTCGTCAAACACACATGAACTTAGTTTAGACTCTCATTTTTATGTTGTTCCAGGTTTCTTGGCTGATTGTCTTGGGGGCGATTTTTTGGATGTTGTTTTTCCTAAGTTGTCTTAGTTTGTTTTGAGACTTTAACTCCTTTTTTCACTCAAAAAAGCTTGCGGCAGAGATATTTAACGTGTTAAAGTGCAAGCTCAAACATGCAATTCTCCATTTCTCTCTATTAAATGTGTGATTTTTTGCGCTAAATTATTTGACTAAAAAGAATCAATTTTTGTCATCAAAACTAGACAAAACATAGTGAAAAGAGGCATGTATGTGCAACTATTCTCTCTGACCGTGAGCACGAGCATGAAGGAAAATTGAAAAGTAGTTATATAAGTAGGCAACAAATTATTATTTCATTAGATCAACCTCTCATTTTAAGTTCAAAAACAATTCTCACTTTCTTCTCCTTCCTTCCACTAAAAAGGTATCGTTCATCTCATATCTCAAAGCGCTTACACCGGATCCCGGTTATAATGTAAAAAAAGCTGACATAATTGAATGTAATCATATGTATTATGTTAGATAGTGACACTTATCAGAAGTGTCCGGTACTATAGAGATTTTTATTTAATTCAATTATTCTTTTGTACATGGTCTGTATTTAAATTTATGACGGGTAAGAAAAGTATACATGTATTTGAATTCATAAAACTCCTCTTCGGACCATTCAGTCCCACTATTCTGACAAATACTCACATACTTGTTGTAGGAAATTTCATAGAAAAATTTGTCCTTGCCAAAGCATGATGGGTTAAAGATGAAGCCACAAGCGGAAACACAATCAATACAACAGCCGCAGTATGATACAAGGCATCACTCAATGACTGGAAAAACAAAACAAATATATAAAACATTAGAAAAATTGAGACGGAAACCAAATTGAGATCGGCAGAGAGAGACGGAATGAGAGTGAACAAAAGAATCATGGTTGCTTCATTTTATAGTGAAATGTATTTTTCATATGAAAAATAGAGCTAAGGGTACTTTTGAAATATGAAAAACATATATTTCACTATTAAAATGAAGAAACCCTAATTCTTTTGTTCATTCTCATTCCGTCTTTCTCCTTGCCTGCCGATCTCAATCTGGTTTCCGTCTCCGATCTCAATTTGGTTTCTGCTTAGGTAAATATGTTTCTTTCCTACCTTCTCAAATCCCGCCTTGGTCTCACGACACTCATCCGCAATCAGCAAGGCAACCAGCTTGGCCTTGCTCCCAAGATAGGAGGAAACCCTTCCACCAAACTATTCAGTGATGCCTTGTATAATGATGCGAGTATTGCGTTGATTATGTTTCCTTTATTGGCTTCAAGTGTAACCCTTGCTACTTTGGCTAGAGACAAATACATTCATGAGAGGGCAGTGGCTTGGTGCGTGGCAGATGGGGTAGAATGTTCAGGAGAGGTGTTCAAAAGTAGGAAAAAGTTATATCATGAGTGTATCTACAGAAAAGGAACACCTAAGCTTCTCTATAATGTATTGCTTTATTTTGTGTTCATGCACTCTTCACAGTCACCACTGTTCATAAATCACTACCTTAGAGTAATTATAAACCCATCTTAGTGTATCTTTGTTGGATATTATTTACCTACATTATGTTTGTTTATGTAGTAATTTAATTTTATTTTGTAGTACTTTTCTTGTGTATTCAGATGTTATAGGTCCAAAAAATACAGAATAACAATCCGATTGGGATTTCAAAACTCTTGACAGGATTATGCAGTAGAAAATGCTTGATTTAGAAGGTCATGCCTAGAATAATACAAATCATCCAAAAAATGAGACAATTTAGAGCTGACTACCAAAGATGAAAGGACCGAAAAATTGTATCTTAGTTCCATCGAAACGAACTGTTTGATAATGATTTCAAGAATTGTGACTCAAGTTCTGAAGTATTAGAATCCGACAATTGTATCTTAGTTCCATCGAAAACGAGCTGTTGTTAATCAACTGAAGAAGCAAAACAAAGTTTCACCAATACTGAAGTCAGTGCGTGTGTGAGTGTTGATGATAAGTCATGTGAGAGCGGAGAAGTTCTGAATTTTTGTGATTTTAATGAGTAGGAAAGCCAGTATCTGTAGTTTGAGCGAGTACCGGAAGTGATGTTAGCGATGAAAGCAACACGAGTAGTTTGAGCAGTGTTTTGTATAAACCTCATAAGGCAAATGATATAAGATGGGAAGCGATTCAAGCTGTCCGAGCTCGTGAGGGGATGTTGGAAATGAGGCATTTTAGAATATTGAAGAGATTGGGAAGTGGAGATATAGGAAATGTATATCCAGCTGAACTTAGTGGCACAAGAACTTCTTTTGCTATGAAACTCATGAACAAAACTGAGCTTGCAACTCGTAAGAAGCTACTGAGGGCTCAGACGTGGAGCTACCGAACTCAAACAACATCCGTTCTTTTACAATGTGAACTGGTCGCTGATCCGTTGCGCCAATCCGCTAGAGGTACTAAACAGACCATGATGTTGGAATGAACCCTTCTGGTAATTATTTAAATTTTGATTCCTTTTGATCCTAAAAATGTGATGTGTAGTGTTTGTGGACCATGATTCCTTCCTTTATTGCATAAAAGAATGCAATTCAATTTTTTTGTTCACTTACATTGATCACCAATTGATGAATTGTTGTAAGAAAATTCCAAATGCCTTAATTTGAGGAACAAAGTTTATATTCTTTCATGTATACCTATATATATTCCTAATATCCTATAATACTGTTTTTTGGATGTTATTATGATCAAGTAATCATATAGTTTATAGTTTATTTACTAGTCTAAAAATTTAAGGAGTCATCTTGAGTATAATAAAATTTTACAATTTATCTAACCATGATAATATTTTTATCTATATAGTGGTTTCAAAAATAAATCTAAAATATTTTTTAGATGTAATATTTAATTAGAAGTATGTAAAGTATATAGAACAAACAAGTAGATGTTTCATTAACCGTATATTATTTATTTCAGATTTTTAAATGAATGGTTCACTTTGGTCATTCCTTGGATACATAAACTTTTTTTCAATGATAAGCTATGTAATTATTTTTGAAAAATGGTAACGTGTGTTTTAAGACACTCCTAAAATGATAAAAAATTAAAATATTTATTAGAAAATTTGTGTTTGATTTTTTTTTATATATTTAAGGAAACCTTGAATATTATTATTTGTAATATTTTAACATAGATAGTCAAAGATTTGGAATTGAAACAATCATTCTAAATCCTAATAATCATCTAGAAGCCATTGACATTCTGCCATGACCTTGTACAGGACATTTTTCATGTTAATACATAAACTTATATAGAACAAATAAACAAACATAATAAATATGTCATAATAATTTGAAGAATAATAATATAATAAAATAAAATTGTTGAAAATTGGTTGGGTTCGCGCCGTATTTTCCAACTGTATCCATCACCCCCACGCGCACCTTATTCTTCACTCGCGGGTTATCTTTTCTTTATGATACATTTTAAAATTCAACTAATTAATATTCAAATTAATTAAGTCAAAATTATCGTTTGTAATTTGCATAATCAAAAGCATAGTTTACAAAATTACTTTATTTAAAATCAATAAGTACACACAGAGCTCTTGAGCTTTCTTTTAATGATAAATGTGAGTATTTAGGTATTAAATTGATATTTACTCATTCATTGAAGTTTTTGAGCATTTATAGTAGACGACGCTCGAAATGAATCAAGGGCTGAGACAAGTAATTGTTGAGAGTGATGATCTTAAGGGCTATCAACATCCAAGGTGGTGTTTCTCCGTCGAGTACCAATTACCAGATTGTTTGTTAGATCGTTGACATTGATTGTGTAATTCGTGACGTCAAATAAAAACATGTGGTTTGTGAAACTAATCAAGTAGTTGCCAAACATACATGAGCTTAGTTTAGACTCTCGTTGATTTTTTTTTTATGTTGTTACGGATTGTTTGACCGATTGTCTTGGACGATTTGTTGGATGTTGTTTTTTCAAAGGTGTCTTGGTTTGTTTTGAGTCTTTGCCTTCTTATGTCATAAAAACAATTTATCTCAAAAGACATTTGATATATTGGAGTATATGTTCAAACACGCAATTCTCCATTTCCCTATATTAAATTTGTGATTTTTGTAACTAAATTATTTAATAAAAAAAATCAATTTTTGTTGTTCAAAAAGTTAGTAAAAGGAGCACGTTGAGTCATTTTTCTTCTTATCTAGGCATGTACGTGCGACTATTCTCTCTGACTCTGACTGTGAGCTCGAGCATGAAGGAAAATTGAGAAGTAGTTGAATAAGTAGGCAATAAAAAATTAATTATAATGCCATAAATAAATAATGTTGTTAACTCATTTCATTAGATCAATCTCTCATTCCAAGTTCCAAAACAACTCTCACTTTCTTCTCCTTGACACTACTATGTCTTCCTCCAAAGTTGTCAACACAGCCAAATACGGTTTCTCCCGTTATGAGATGTACAAGCAAAACCTCGCGGGAACGGTTGAATCCTACGATCGTCATGTCTTTCTATGTTACAAGAACCACCAAACTTGGCCTCCGCGTCTTGAAGCCTCCAATGATCATCCCCTTCCTAAAAGTGTTGCAACCGCTTTCAAAGCGTGCAAAAATGATATTGTCGTCAAGGTAACTACTACTAATCCATCGCTTCACTTTCCTAATTTGTAGAGTCGGTCCAACATGTTTAAAGACTTAGTTTTGTTGAGTCCAAGATGTGGAGGATATGAGAACATGTTTAAAGACTTAAATTTATAACTAATTTATGGTACTATATGTTTATAACTAAATTTATTTTTTGAGGCATGTTTTTTATCCAAAAGTTTGAGGCTTAAACCCTAGCATTTGTTGCTTGGCCTTTAAGTCGACCCTGTTGATTTGTATCCAATTTGATGTTATCTCAGATTCATTTTGGATTTTACAATTTGTTGGTTTGGTTATTTGTAGACAAAAATCACAGTTTGTGAGACGCTTGAAGAGGATGGCTTCTCTGACGGTGATGTCTTGATTTTCCCAGAAATGATCAAATATAGGTAAGTTATTACAAAGTAAACCATTATTAAGTAAGAAATGTTTTTTTAAGGATGATAGAGTTTGTTAAGGATGTTTGTTACAATTCGAAAGTCACAAAAATTGAATTTTAGAAAAAAAATTATTTTTATAATTTACATTCGTTAGCGTAATAAAAAAAACAGACACACATCTGAATTGATTTTTATTTTATTGTGATTTAAGAGTTCAATTTTTTTTTACTAAAAGTTTTTATATTGAGAATGGTGTCTTGTTGTTTGATTAAAAAGGGGTTTGAAGGAATCAAATGTTGATACCTTCTTCAATGATGTAATGGTGAGTTGTAAATCATGGGATGGTGGAGTACAAGATGTGATAGCAGGTTCATATATTTTTGTGTGTGCTCATGGAAGTCGTGATGTGAGGTGTGGTGTTTGTGGACCTGTACTCATTGACAAGCTCAATGAAGAAATTCAGCTCAGAGGATTGAAAGATCAGATTTCTGTTATGGCATGTTCTCATATTGGTGGCCATAAATATGCTGGCAATTTAATCACATTTAGTCCTGGACCAGATGGAAAAATTATGGGTCATTGGTAAGCTCTCACACTTGTTTTATTCATCCTCTTATTTGTTTTGAACTATGAAGCACTCACGAACACGGACATCGGACACGACACAGATACATCAACACCAGTAAAAAAATATAAAAAAATGACTAATTGAACGTAATTACACGTGTTGATATCGTGTGGTGTCCGACACCGACACATATCGAACATCAGACATGTCTTTCATCAGAAGTGTCAGTGTTATTGAGGTTTTGAAGGATTTTATTGATGTTGGTTAAATTGTAGTACCTACCTAATATTTAATTACAGGTATGGCTATGTTACTCCTAATGATGTGCCTGCCTTGCTAGACCAACACATTGCCAAGGGAGAGGTCATACAAAAACTATGGAGGTGACCACTTATTTTTTATTCTGCATTTTCTACCCTTAATCATGTGTTAATTTAAAATTAGAATTTGTTTATTTGGCCATCATATATTTAATGGACTTATCAAGATGATCAATGTTAAATTTAATTGTATGAATTGTTTCAGAGGCCAAATGGGGCCACCTATTGCTGAAGTTAAGGGAGAAAATGACCAGAAGCTTGCTAATGGAAAGAATATTAATGTAGAAAGCAACAATGAAAACGTTGTTGGTTGTTGCCAAGGTGTTGATGGGGTTTCTTGTTGCAAAAGTGAAAGTTTTGAGCAAAACAAAGTGGTTGATGAAACTTATAAAAAGCATGAGAGCAATGTAAGCAAGGGAACAAAGTGGTTCATGAATCTCCTACCATAAGCTTTGTCAGGGGGGTTTGATTAGTGGTTTACTTGTGAAAGAGCATTAATATTGTAAAAAAAATGTTTGTAACATGATTCAATATTAATGCAACTTTCCTGCTGATTTGAAGCTTAAAGAGAAGTTAATTATGATTGTTGTATGTTTATTTTTAATGTGTTTAACATGATTATGTGATGTTCTTTTAGAGGTGATTATATGATGTTATACAAGCATGATTATTTGTGAAGTATTTTCTTCTGTTATTTAATTTCTCTGAATCTTATGCAGCATTGCGAAAATTTAAAGTCAAGTGAGAACATGTACAAATTGATTTGTGATTACAATTTGTGTGGACTCTTATGGTCGTCAAAATTTAATTAGAGATTTTGTATATTGTCTATAGCGTTATTTTTAAGTCGTTACATTTTTAAGAGTTCTTGAATGAGAATTTCACTGACCAAATTAATTGACCAGTCATTAACATAAACTAATCCAATGGCTCTCATCTCTCAAATTAAGTAAAGCACACCAATTCCTTGTTCTTTTCTCCTATTTCATTGATTAATTAAATGATAACTTTGTACATTTGTTTTTGTTGAAACTTTGAGTTTCTATGTTTGACCCCGTCTTTGATGAGCTCGGACTCGTTCGTTGATTATTTTGGACGAAACCATGGGCTTATTGGACGTCCACGAGGATGCAAAACCCGGGCTTTTAAGATCTTGCGATATTTTGGAGAAAATTTATAAGTTATGACATGATGTTTGTAACATCTGCTAGTAATATCGTAACATTCATGAATATTTGAAGCTTATAGAGATATGTGATAAAATGCCTCAAACAAACACATGTTTGGACCCTCCTAAATCAAAGCATCGTTGAGAGCTTGACATGGTGTTGGTCTCGGGAAAAACCTAAAATGGGTCATGGTGTTATCTAACCGTTGACGAAAATTGGCAGAGTTAAAAGAATGCAAGAGTGACGAGTTATTCTGAAAAAATTGTAACCTTTTCTGATATCTTATAACTTCTTAATGATTGTTTATAACTTCTTAGGTAATAGTCGTAAATTTTCATAAAATATTTGTAACTTTTTGAAGAGTTACAAATATTTATTCCTAAGAAGAATTGGAATCAATATGTATTCCTCCTAGTGTTAGTTTTATTTCTTGAATAATGCTACAGCATCAATGTCTACCTAATGTTTCCATTAATTTTCCTATTTTCATTTCATAAAATCTGTGTTAATTTTACTAGCTTAAAGGTGATAATATCTTTCTTTCATAAATCAGGTTTTGTGATTCACCCTAGTAGGTTCAACCAGAAACCAAAGATGCTGCTCCTTCCTCATGATGATAATGCTGACCCTTCTTCTTCTTATGACTACAACCATGATGATGCTGATGATGATGGTGGAGAAGAAGAAGAAGAAGAAGATGAAGAAGATGAAGAAGACTTCTGGACTGTGCTGCAACATATTGGTCACCATCAGACTGGCTTAATTAATGTTAGTATTCTCAATAAAGTCATACATATTTGTCAAGGTTGGGACGAAAAGGAAAAGGTTGCAGAGGCTGCACTTGAAGTTTTTCATAAATTTGAGGTCTTTCAATGTGTTCCAAATTAAGATACATACATCTTTACACTGGAAGCTCTTTTTAAAACAACAAGTTGCAGTACTTATATGCTCAAGCAAGCGGCTTCTATCTGTCAAAAGACGCTGCTTCATCCAGAAACCCTCCTTCCCGATGACCATGAGATGCTTGATTACATGTTATTTTGGTTTTCTCAAAACAATATGATCAAAGAAGCCCATGATCTCTATTTGGCTGCTATCTGTCAAAAGTCACTGGAGTTCAATATGAAGTTACATTCTGATATGATCGAAAGACTTTGCTCAAAAAAAGAAACTGTACATTTGGCTTTGAAGATGGGGGTGGAAGAAATTCACTTTCGGAATGTTGTCGAGTCCTTGTGTGCGGTTAAACATCTCGATGCAGCCAAGCAGTTAATCTTTAAAATGGTTTCTGACGGACCAATACCGTATCCTGAAAAAGTTTTCAGTGCAATTATTATTGCCTATGTTGAAGCTGGGGAAGTCGAACAAGCTTTGGAGATGGTGGTACTAATGGAAAGTAATGGTTTATGCACTTGTTGTGATAGTCTTATGCCTTCTGATTCATGTTCAATTACTATGCTAAAAAATATTAGGGAGATCTTGGAAGAAGCCAAAAGGAAGGATTATAAGTTAATTATTGCTATATTGCACCATACGCTTACCGTTGGATATTGCATCCTAGAGAAATTTGATGAGGCTCTCAAGCTATTGACTCAAATGAAGGACTTGGGTGTTTCCTGCACCAATCATGATAAGTTGATACACTCTCTTCACTTGAAGGCTATGGATAGGAAAATGTCAAGAGAGCAACTAGAGGAAATGCAGGAGCCCATGGATAGGGCAATGGCAGAAGCGCAGCTAGACAAAATGGACTATATGGATATGAAAATGAAGAAAGATATCTTAGAGCAGATACTAGAGGAAATGCATCTTAATATCAGGGAAACATTTTGATATTACGATGACTGCGTAGAAGTTTGAATGAATAACCTCCTGCATCAACTTTTTTTTCTAACTTTCTTTACATGTATGTCCACATTTTTTTTATCTGAAGATTAAATTTATTCTCTTTAATGATAGGGATGTGTAGCCAAGCCACTTCAATCTGTTTTAAATTTATGACATTATAATTTGAGGAGTTGAAAATAAGCAGAAAGGCTATTATTGGCATTACATTTTCACATGTGAGCATCGCGATTTAAGCAAGTCTCTTTGATCTCTCTAACTCATTTGGAACAATTTGTATTCAGGACATTTCTCATGTGGAAAATTCTGATATTACTCAATAGACTAGTATCCAGTCGAACCTTCATATTCTGCCACTGTTTTGCACGGTCCAACGGACACTAGGGATATGTTTAGTTTAACTGTTGACGTCGCAATCAGATTATCTCAGAAAGGAAATGAAAATAACCAGCAGGACAGCACGACGAAGCAAATAAGACGAACTGAATTGTCAACCTTGCTTGTATATTCAAGAAAAGGGTATGCACATAAATTAGAAGATTACTTGCTATGAAATTATGAATCTCCTTCTATATTCTCTTGTTCATTATTTTTGTACATATATGCATGCATGTATCATTCTACTTTGGTAGGAACTGGTTCCTAAATAGTGTGATGTAGATAGGTAGCAAAAGTACGGTAGTCTTGTTAGAGGAGTAGAAATCTTCATTTCTTTAAAGTTCGATTTTTTTACGAAAAGAAATGAAGTTCTTCGTTCCTATAGTCTTAGGTGTTTAGTTATGTTTTGTAAAAATGCGTTCTTTTACTAATGAAAAATTTTGTTTCTTTTGAAAAATAAAGAAAGTTTCTACTATTTTTGGAGGACTACGTTCACTGCACTTCAAATTTTGACTGGTTTCAGAACTTATTCTTGGTTTGTAAGTGTCACTTAAATTGATGTCATTAAACATTAGTAGCATGTGTATGTTTTAAATTTTAGGAATCGTATTCTTAAAATATAATCTTGAGATTAATAAGTTGGATAGAAATATACTATATGATAGAAGATTATGGTGTCATTTGATCAATGTAGTCGACTCTGCTTAGTGGGATAAAGCTTTGTTGTTGTTGCTGCTGCTGCATAAGCTTCAACTATAATCTCTCTTTACCGTACATGAAAGATTGGTTCTGATTTCCAAGATATTGAATAAATTGCATGTTTGTAATGATAGAAATTGAAATTGCATTGTAGAATTGGATGGACATTTGAAATGAACACATGATTTTCAAGGGCTATATATTGTAAGTGATTCTTTAAACATGTATGCATGGTCTATTGGTCTTTAGTCTGCACATATATATTTAGAGGCCTATGTTCATCTAAGTTTCTTGTTTAATTTAACTTGAACATATTTCTAGGTACTTGAACAAAATACTTCATAAATTTTTATTATTTTGAAAATTATTTAAATTATCATGCAAACAATGAAATTCACATCAAAGTATTTATATTCCCCAAAATATTACATTACCACAAAACATTATCCATCCAAATACACTCTAAAGAAAGGCCATGAGCTCCTTTTTCTCGAGTTTTATTTCATATTGCTTGTAATTTCTTACGAGCTTTGTTTTTGTTGTATTGTAGGGGTTATCCCGTTCTTCATCTTGTTCGTTAATAAATCCCTCTTATTGTAAAAATGTGATATGAGATGTTGAATTTAGTCCAGACGAATATTTTTAAAACTTTTTATAATTTGTTTCTAATAATTAATTAAATATATTAAAAATCTAAATTATTCATTGTCACATGTGATCTAATAAATTAATTTAATTAATTACTTTTAAAA
>Ga0099826_10002370_pt1 | contig 12128 bp, 10 predicted proteins | sample Mtrugardesep15_FD_76830 | JGI IMG/M metagenome (GOLD analysis project Ga0099826, IMG submission 76830) | Root nodule microbial communities of legume samples collected from California, USA - M. trunc garden sep15 | ecosystem: Host-associated > Plants > Roots > Nodule | place: USA: California...
AGGCGGCGTGCTGGTAAGAAGCGATCAAGATGGTGTAAGAAGTGTGAAAGCCACCTAACCAAGACCTTATGATTTAACCATCTCTGGACAAGCTCTCTCAGCATGAATACACTATGCTTTCCTCTTACAGAAGGCAGAACCTAAAAATAAAATAAATTGAAAAATAAAGAGTCAAACTCAGTTAGACATATATGAAAAAAGGAATTCAAGAAAAGCATAAACAGTGGTCCTTACAACAGAACTGTTGTAGCCATCCATTGCTTCCTTGTATTTGTGATAAAGCCTCATTGAAAAATCGAATGGAGGCTTCTGAGTGCACATATCGTATATGGTTCTGTTACGGTTAATTAAGGAAAAACGAACAACAAAATCCAACTAATCATTAATAGACAATGCAACAGAGTAAAAGACAACAAAAACGGTAAATGAATCCCATATTAAGGATACGTGTGCAAATTCATGTATTCCTCTCCACTGAATTTAGTTTCAGTGGATCCTTCTAAAATCATCTGCAACTTTGCAAATGCTCTCTCCATTTCGCCCCAACCTTCATTGAAATCAGCAATTTTTGGGGCCATTGTAGCTGTAGAATTATCAATTACATTCAGAGTTCAGTGCAAAGGGTTTTGAAAATGGCTCGCAGTGTCGTTTTGAATGTAAAAAAAACTTGAGTATAAAATTATTCAACAAAGAGAAACATACTCCTAGATCGATAAACCAACAAACAATACAGTAGCATGTGAATGTACGAAAAAGAAACAAACAATTCCTAAATTGATGAACCAAAATCACTAAACTAAAAAGGCAAAAAAACAATTCTAAATTGAAGAAACAAACAACGACAACAAATTAAATCAAGGCACAAAATTACTCAACTAAGAGTAACATATTTCTAAATTGATAAATTAAATCAACAAAACAAAAAATCAAGTAGCATGTGAATGTGTAAAAAAAACAAGAAACAATTTCTAAATAGATGAACCAAAAAACCTAAAATTCCTGAACCAGAAACACTAAACTAAAGAAGCAACAAACGAAACTCTAAACTGAAAGAAAAAGAGACTAAGAACCCCTAAACTAAAGCATCAATGCAATACAAACCCTAAATCCCTAAAAGAAAGTCAAGAAGAAGTAAAAACATGAAAGATAGATAATATAAACAAAGATTTCGGTGGAAGATAATACCTAACTGTTGCGTGTGTGAAATGTAACTGTAGATTCGAAAACGAGAAAGATCGCGCGAGAACGAAGAGTTCGGTGCAGAGCGCGAAGAATTGCGCGGTGAAATGGCGGTTTGATGTTTTGGACAGCGAGGGCTCTATTATACATGTGTAAATAGTCATTTTTGTCCTTGAATATATAATAAATAATCATAATAGTCTTTTAATATATCAAAATTTTAAAATAATCTTTGATAGTGTAATACGTTAGTAAATTTACTTACTATCATATCAGTCAGTTTACTTACTTATTATTGTATCAATTTTTTAAGTATTTATTTAAAGGGCTTAAATGCAATTTTCTCCCCTATTTTGACTCAAACTGAATTTTACCCCTATTTTAAAACTCGGAATTCACCCCCTCAATTTTATGTTTTTTGGAGTTTTACCCCCCTATTTTAAAAATCGGAATTTTACCTCCTTGTTCAATATTTTTCAGGATTTGGCTGATGTGTCTGTGCTGGTTTAAATAATATTAAAAAAACATCCACCTATTTAAATTATTTATATTAAATATTCTGAATTATAAAAAAGACATAAATCAATAAATAAAAATGTAACTTAAAATAATAATAATAATAATAATAATTTTGCTAATATTTCATTAAAAAAAACAATTAGCTTACGAACACACAAAAATACAAAAAAAAATAAAATGCATAAAAAATTTTGAAAAAAAAAAAGAAAGAGAAAATTATAAAACAAAAAATTATGAAACTAGAAGGAGAAAAAAGCAGTAAAAATACTAGAAATTGGAGATAAAAGGTAAGAAAAAAATTCCCATTAAAAATGCATGGAAGGAAATGTAAGCAAAATGATTTTGGTGTATGTGTAAGTGAGATGAAGAATGATTTTTTGGATTTTGGTATATGCGTAAAATTATTATTATTATTTTAATTGTTACATTTTTTATTTCTTGATTTTTTTAATTCAGAATATTTAATATAAATAGGTGGGTGCTTTTTTTAATATTATTTAAGCCACGTCAACACCGCACATCAGCCAAATCCTAAAAAATATTGAACTTGGAGGGTACAATTCCGATTTTTAAAATAGGGGGGAAAACTCCGAAAAACATTAAATTAGGGGGGGTGAAATTCCGAGTTTTAAAATAGGAAGGTAAAATTCAGTTTTAGTCAAAATAGGGGGGCAAAACTGCACTTAAGCCTATTTAAAGTCATATTATCACGTATAAGAAAAAAATTATTGTCAACATTGAGGATTATTTTAATGTCAGAGATATTTTGATGAATAGAGTGCATTATCAATGAATATTTTGAAATTTCAATATATCGAATGACTACTCTGATTAAGGTGGGAATAGGTCAGACCGAATCAGACTTTGCTTAAATAGATGAGACCTAGTTTAAAATACTAAACTAAAGGCTTTATTTTAAAGTTTAGTCTGACCTTTTTTAAAAGTTTCGGTTGTGTTAAGGATTTAAAATATAACATTTGACCTATTTATAAAAAGTTTAATAAACATGTAAACTATATGGTTGACAAATTATGAGATAACCATAATTTACAAAGAAAAATTAGGTATTTATACAAAGACCAAAGCAATAGAGAGATAAAATAAAAAAATATGAGTATGTGAGAAAAATTTGTCACAAAAATTATCATAAAATAGATGTTCAAATATCATTTTTTTTCTTTTTTAAAATGTTAATGGGCCAGTAAAATTTTGTAGAGCATGTATGATCATTTTGAAGAGACTCATATGCATATATTGCTTATATTTGACCCATTGCCTTTTTTTTTTCTTTTGCACTCGTTGAAACTAGAATAAGAGGGTAATACCAAAGACTTTTGTAACTCTCGATTGCATACATTTGACATTTTGCCTTTTTTTTTTTGTACCTTTTGGAATTGTAATAATAGAGTAATACCAAGAGTTTTGTAACTCATTGGAAATCTCAAACGTCAATCCAAAATTGCAAAAAAGTTAAATAAATTATGGTATCGAAAATTTGAATAAACCAAAATTTATCAATATAATGGAGTATATGTAATTACATATATATGGACCCTATAAGAATTAGGTTTTTTGAAAAGCTTGAAACTAACCTATTTACTAAACGAGTTAGGTCGAATCGAGCTTTAAATAGGTTGAGTCATAAAAAGAGAAAAAAACACTTCTTACAATGATTTGATACGAATCCATACGGATATTTGATCCAATGGAGTTCTTGGTACTGAAGTCTCCATAACCGATGGCAAAACAGGAAAGCAAATAGAAAAATGCACGGATCAAACTACATTTATGTTAAGGTTTGAATATATTCTTTACCTTTTTTTTGCTACACAATACCCAAGGTTCACATTCATACAGTCAAACGAGGAGTTTTTTTTATATTTTAAATCATAATCATAATATAGTAATAATTAAATCTCATAACTTGTACTAATTAGTAATTATCAAGGTCGAAGAATTAAGTTCATATTCATACACAACATAAAGCAAATTAGATCGCCACATTCACTTTTATATTCTTCTCTCATTAACTAACCAACTAACACACACACTCTCTCATAACTATATTTATATTTAGCATAGGAGAGAGGTTTTTCGAGATGTCAACTTAGTTGGGATGTCAGTGTTTTCTCTAGATGCATGTCTTTACTCTGCTTATCAATGAAGAGAAAGTATATGTGAAGCCCATATACGAGATACGATACGGATACGATACTGCACCGATATGTCGATACGGGAAAATTTCAAAAATTAAGATACGATACGGCTGAGATACGTTAATAAAAAAATTATATAATTAAATGTACAATATAATTATAACCATTTTTTTAATATGCAAATATATTAACAACACAAGAAACCAGGCTCGTAGCACATTAACATAAATATAAATAATATTAATGATTAAGAGTATGATGATTAGTCAATTACATGTGCAATATATACCAAAAAGAGCACCATCAGTGCTATACATCAATGTTATACTATATCCAAAAGGAACATTGTTAGTGTTATATTATATTGATAAAAAAAAAAAAAAGCATTATAGTCAAAAAAAGAACGCAATTAACTTTTACATCTCCTCTCCTCCATTCCCATCATCAAGATACAAATCAGCTTCCAAAAACAGAAATGTATATATATTATAGTAATATAATGTTTGTATTCTTATGTTTTTTTTCTTATTTTTAAAAAAAAAACAAAAACAGAAATCAAAATAATATAAAAAAACATAAGTATCAGTGCGTATCAGGACGTATCGGAAAGTATCGGATAATTATTTTAAAAATAAATAAAATTTAATATTTGGATACTCTCTTAATACGTATCAGGAAGTATCAGACATGTATCGATGCAGGATACGTAGGAAATACGATACGTCATCCATTTTGAAGTATCGGGGCTACACATGTATGAATATAAGAGAGATGAAGGATAAGAAGAAGGGGAGAAAACTAAAGTAGAAGATCCATATCCAACAATAAATGGACGACGTTTAGCGAGAGAACTTAGTAGGTCTTAGCTTGCACCGCATTATAAATTGTTAGATCAAATAATATCCCACATGATATCATTGTGCATTATCAACAATATTATTTCTCTCTCAAAATGATAATATTAATTCCCTCTTTTTGTTTCAAGAAATGTTATGGTCACTGTCTCTAACACACTTCTATAACACATATCATCAGTCATAATTAGACACTTCATCCACTGGTTTCATTACATTACCTAATAACAGGTTGCACCGGTTGGGAAACTACAACGTAAAAAAAAGTTGAGAAACAACAATTTTTGTATAGAAAAACCAACTTTAAAAATTGAAAAAGGAAATAACTGCAACATCGTTGTTGCTCTCTACGAGCTCCAATATCTCCATGGCTTCTTCATATTTGTCCATGGACAAAAACCTTTATGATTTTCCCTGCTTTGCTGTAAGCTTTTATGGCCTTCAATGTCTTTGTAGAGAGTAATCTAAACTGTATTCTCCATTTTTTTATCACAATCAATTGGGTTCCATGAAGAAAAAATTGGTTTCCAATTTTGAGTTTTTGATTTAGGATCCACATTTGTTAAGAAAATTAAGGGATGTGCACCTGTTGAAAATTTTCGTCCTCTAAAGCCATGTTGTAAGGAATTGAAATGATTGTGTTCGAATCTTATTTGCAGATGGAGCAATAAGAGATTTTAATTTGGAAGGCTATTCATATACATCCCTCTTTTGGGAAGGGATGAACAATATGATGAAACTACAGTTCATTGAGATACACCCCTCATTTGGGAGGAGTTTGTCTGTTTTAGAAACACATATACTGAGACAGTGTTTTGTACTCAAGGTTGGTGTATCATATTGCTAGAGTTGCCTTGAATTGTATTTACTTTGAAGCATCTCGATCATGGAAATGCGGTATGGATCTCAAAAGGTGATTGTGAGATCAAGACATGTGCTTGTGTAATTGCTTATAAAATATTACAAATTGAACATTACATAAGCTAGATTTATTGATTGAAAATGGAGTTTCTAAAACCTTTTTCTCATTAAGTGGTCGCCCCCGACTGAACCCCTCTTTGCGAATTACGTGCATTGGATTTATTTCTCATCATTTTGTTCATGTTATTCTCAAGGAGGAGTATCTAATACCTCTAACATCTGTGCAATGGCCACAATTCCAAAAAAAAATGTGAGACTTGGAAAATCATTATGTGGAGAGGCAATGTTTGTTTAGAGAACTAATGAAATATTAAAAGGTGTAACCTATCATCCGAAGAAGCAAATGCAAATAATCCAAATTGTGTATGATGACGAAGATGTAATTTCTCATAATTGGCATGTATATGATTTAATTTCATAGTGCATTGATATTTTTTTATGGTCTACAATAAACCAACACTTTTTGTGTTTTATAATGTACCACCATTTTTTGTGTTCCATAATGGATCGACAGTTTTTTTGGACACTAATTCACCAGCTCTTACACGCACACTAAACTCAGACTCTCCATTCCTTCTTACATTTCTTACAAACTTGGGTGAAAATCGAGTATTTCAAGCATTTCAAGTCGATGTAAATGTATATAGATTTCACAAAGACTTTTAAAATAAAAAAACAAAAAAATCCACAGAGACATTGACCGAGCTTAAAAGCAGCCTTGACCACTTCTTTCATTTAGCTCGTGGGACTCATATGATTTCATGGGCTGCATGTCATGTCCCTTACATAACTCTTAGAGATGGAAACGACAATTATAGCGTACATGATTATTAGTCGGTTTTCAAGGATGATGGTGATGTACGATCCCTATTTTAGATCATTGAGGGTTTAGAAGGACCGATCTATCAAATTTAGTTTTTGTAATTTCATTATGTTATGTTTTATGAATTGTTTGTTTAACTTTTATGTTATGTAATCTTAGTTGTGTTCGACTCATCTGTACGTTTTATTGGAAAAAAACGTTTGTGGTAATTTTATATTCTGTTTTGTTGGGGAAAAAAACAAACTTGAATTTTGATGGAGCCTTCCGATCCAATCAATACGTGACTTTAGATTGAAAAAAAAAAAAGAAAGGAGAAAACAATTATCATGTTTTACATTTAGATCTTTATGGAACAAATAGAACCTTGTAACTTCCGATCAACGTAAAACACGATAAATACAGCCCATCAAAAGACACAGTTTGATCCTGTCGACACATAATTTATGATGAATCCTGCTCTTTACCCAAATCATTTTGCTCATTCTCAAGTAAAATGACCAAAATACCCTTACGCATGTTAACTCATGCTAGTGCAAATATCAACGTAAGTTATGATATGTTGCATGAGTTAACTCACGCCAAAAAACTCACTGAAATCCAAGCGTTGGTTACTTTCACCCATATTTCACATTTTAAGCATCATTTACGTGTGGTGATTTATAATAAGGGTATGTGATATGTGTTGTCCATAGCAATGTAGTTAGGAACGAGTTCCTACGTAGGATTGGTCGGCCGGTGAAAGAACGTAAACACGAGGAACATAACACGGTTCGTAAGTAGGATCGATAGGTTGTCGATAGAATTGAGAGAAATATATAGGGAAAATAGAGGAAAACAGGGGAACCAAGCATAAAAACAGAGATATTAGAGAGAAAATAGAGGAACCAAGCAATAAAACAGAGAAAAACAGAGGAAAAATGGCAAAAAACAAAGAAAACAAAGGAAACAGAGCAAAACAGAGAAAACACAGTTCGTAAGTAGGATCGAAGCACGATCGAGATGTTGTGGCACGTAAGATTGTGCGATCCTACGTGCTGGGACTCGTTCCTGACTACCTTGGTCCATAGCATGGATATGTATAAAAAGTGGACTCCACACAAATAAATGCATTGTCCTGTCCATACTTCTATATGTTTTTTGTCTACAAGATGCCACGCGTTATTAGACATTAATTATTTCAACACTTGCACTGTTTCTTTTCTTGCACTACTTCTCATGTTGTTGAACCCTCCTAATATATTACTAAATTAATGAAAAGAGTATCACCACACAATTATTTTGAAACTAGCGTAAATAAAGAAATAGTGAAGCAGAATTTGTCAAACAGAAGAAGCAATGGCGTAAATGGAAGAAAGAAGAAGAAATCACCACACGTAAATGATGCGTAAAAAGTGGAATATGGGTGTAAGAAACCAGCCCAGCGTGAGTTGACTCACGCTGGGATTTCAGTGTTTTTTTTTTTGCGTGAGTTAATTCAAGAAGAGTATGTTAACTTACGTTGACATTTGCACTAGCGTAAGTTAACATGTGCAGCGTGAGTTAACATGCGTAGGGGTATTTTAGTCATTTCACTTGAAAATGAGCAAAACGATTTGGGTAAAGAGCATGATTCATTTATGATTGTATGATATATAGAAGAGTAATTTCAGTCTTTTGGGGGGCTTATGAGCAACTAGGAAGCCCATCAAGCATTTATATTTCTAGAAATTTTTGGGCCATAAAAATTAGTCACAAGAAATACATCATCCGATTACTAATATAAGCAAAAATCTTTTTTGTAAATACATTCAATAAATGATGTATATGACATATAATAAAGACCATATACATCATTAATTGAATGTATCTAAAAAATAAAATTTTGTTTATATTAATGACTGGAGGGTGTAGAACCTAATGAGTTCGAAAATTGATGTTCCCATATCAAAGGTTACTAGGAACCACAAAATTATCAATATAACATCATCAGTAGTTAATTGTCGATGAATTTTAACTGATAGTAATTAACTGCGAATAAAATTTGATATTAAATTTGTTATTTCACAGTGTGTCTTAGCGTTGTGTAAAATGGGAAAAGCAATCTTCAATGGGTTCACATAAACATGCACATAACATGGGCCAAGCATACACCACACTTATGTTTCGTCAAAAAAACACAAGAGTCCTGCTCTTTACCCAAATGTTTTCGCTCAATCCCAAGTGAAATTACGTATATACCCTTACGCAAGTTAACTCACGCAGCGTGAGTTAACTTGCGTAACTTACAAGATCAGCGTGACTTAAGTCACACAGCGTGAGTTAACTCAAGTCGTATAACAGCAACACAGAACTTCATTTTTCTACTTCTTAAAAAACGAAAATTTCACCCCCAAACCCGAATTTCATCATTCTTGCGCCATTCAAACCAAATTTCGTCAACAACATCAAGTAAGTGATGATTATCCTAATTATTTGCATTATTTTGGTTGAAATTTTTGAATTTTTATAGAAATTTAACATTTTTAGGGTTTTATAGTTTTTGCTTGCATGTTAGTTTTGTAGAAATTTATACCGGTACGACCCGCATTATCAGCCACATGTGTATCAGGAGCAGCCTGGATTTCATCCGGGTTACGAGTATCAGGAGGGATATGAGTATCACCATGGGTACGATGCTCACTTTGAGCAGCCTCCTCAGCACCAGTATATCGATGCTCCTGAGCAACATCATGTCGATCCTCCTCAGCAGCAGCACCATGCAGAGCCTGCTCAAGAGGACGAGGATGGGGGCTTTCCCGGGGGGCCTTATGACTTGTCACTTTTACCGAACTTCGGTAATCACGTGGCATTCAAGCTTTAGAATGATTGAACAGTAAGTATAATTTGATTTTACTATTTATGTTTATTATTTCATGTTTACGTATAGTATTTTTAGGTATAATTACGTAGAATATTTTATGTTTACGTACAATATTTACGGATAATATTTATGTTTACGTATAATATTTATGTTTATTATTTCATGTTCACGTATAATATTTTTAAGTATAATTACGTAGAATATTTTATGTTTACGTACAATATTTACGGATAATATTTATGTTTACGTATAATATTTTTTAATTTATTATTTATGTATTTTATGTTTTGTATTTCAGATGCAAGCCTCACGCAAGATGCCTGGCGTCTCACAAGGGAAGAAGCTCAGGCTTTCTAAATTGCAGATTCCCCTTCCGGTAGATGATAACCAATGGTTCTGGAAACTGGTGGATAGATCCAGGCTAAGGCTCCTCCTTGTGACAGGGTACGAAAACATCTCCCACGGGTTAGTGTGTGCCATGTGTGAGAGATGGCATGAGGAGACCAACAGCTTCCATCTGCCTGTTGGGGAGATGACCATCACATTGGATGATGTTGTTTCTCTTCTAGACATCCCCGTCGCTGGACGGCTCATTCAGGATGATGATTTACATCCTAACCATGGTGTAGAGATGCTGGTGGATCACTTGATGTTTGTGATGGGGGAAGCGGTGGGTCAGGTGCATGGTAATTCAGGTGCCTTTATCACTTACACGGCTCTGAAAAAACAATATGAGACCCTGTCGAGTAGGTGTAACCATCTGGGGGATGAGGAGGATTTATCAGAGGAGGAGGAGGAGCTGAGTTGTGTTAGGCCCGCATGTGTGAAGACGTTTTTGTTGTTGTTGCTTGGCTACATCCTTTTTGCCGGCAAGAACAGCAAAACCATTAGTCTTTTGTAGAGGTAAAGAGCAGGAGTCCAGGAGTCACGTAGAGGTATTTTGGTCTTTTCACTTGGGAATGAGCAAATTCGTTTGAGTAAAGAGTAGAATTCAAAACACAACGTCTTACCATGAAGAAGAAAACATGTACTAACATGCATAAAAAATTTCAACCCAAAAGAAAGCATGCAAATTTTCTTGGTTGATAAAAATAATACAATTAATTATACTTCAAAATACTCGAACAACATGCCAAAATCAATTACTTATATATATATTTCTAGAAATAATTTTCTCTTCCAAAATTAAAACCAAAAGATGCACTTAGATATTTTTGGCATAACGAGATCAGAATTGCCAGATTGTTCCGGTCCCATGGACTGACGAATATGATTTAACAAGGTTAGATCATCGCTGCGCCAATGTGGTTATGGGCATGTCTTGTCCAAATTTTCAATTTAATTTTTTATTTTAATGAATATATAATTTCTTTTTCCTTAGATTATCTCTTCCTACAGTGATGTTTTTTATTCATATCCATACACATTCTAGAATTAAGCTCAGATTTCTATACCTAAAGAATATGATTAAGTTCCCTTCATTCAGTGTACATAATGGTCCTAATGAATTTTATTAAAAAAAGTGCATTTGTAATTTTATTTATAAACATAGATTTCCATTCTTTGATTCTATAATATACAAACTCCTAATCAGAATAATATCCACAGGAAAATATATTGTTTTTTTGGATGAAATATATACGAAAATATACCGTCTTAGTATAAAATAATTTTGTTCAACGCCAACATATCAATAATTGTAAAAATTTCTCTTAAGGCATTTTTTTTTCCTTTTACAAGATATCAATCAAGAAACCTCTCACTCTAGCTTATCTTATTATTATTTTTAAATAAGATCTCACTAAGAAATGTTTTTGCATACTATGCAAATCTACATACTTCCACTAGTTTAATATTATTACGCCACATTATTATTTTTTTAATGCAAGGAGAGGTGTGTCCAAATCTCATTTTCCTTTGGTTTCCACATGATATTCAAAATCTCATTTCCTTCTGGGCCTCTGGCCAGCTACATCAAATCTGACATTAATGACAAAATTTATCAGGTATGCTGGATAGATATTTTCTCTTTTACTACTACACGTGTTTTTATTTTCAATTAGGTGCAGACATGTTCTTTACACCTTTTCATAATAAATTATACGTTGCGGTTTTATTACATTTCATTTGGATATGCTTCTTTAGTAATGTCAAAAAGAAGCAATCTGTTTTTATTTTTCTTTTACAAAGTAGTAGCAGTCTATTATTCATTCATAAATAAGGAATCAATCAAGATATGGTTATTAAAATAAAATATAAAGCAACCAATATAGTGTTGGAAGAGTTGATATTATTTGTCCTCCTGAGTTTAGTTCATTTAATATGGACAATACATAATATATATAAAGTCTGAGATTCAAATCTCGATCACTAAAAAAAAATTGATATTACTTCTCTTATAAAATAACCTGAGTTTGTTTCGGTAGTCATTCTAAAGAGAAGAAAATGTTATTTTTTCCTATTCAAAGATTAGTTTCATAGCAAATAACCTATTCACATGATGCTAATTTACGATAGTGTCCCTATTCACATGCTAGCCTATCGGTTGTTGATTGCACGATCTTCTCCTGAAGATTTGTTGAAGTGTTGATTTAAATATTATGGTCTCATGCATTGCAAATGATAAGCATCTAAGATATATAATATACCTCCCGCACATACATATATTATATACATCTCAAATCAAATTTATTGTTTAATTTATAGTTTATACATGTATAATATATACGGTCAATTATGGATGGAGGAGCAGTTGATTAGATTAGAAAAAGGTGCTGCCAATCTAATTGCAAACGTGATGGTGCTCAAGTACAATCAATTCGATTAGGGGCCCATGC
>Ga0099826_10002371_pt1 | contig 12125 bp, 9 predicted proteins | sample Mtrugardesep15_FD_76830 | JGI IMG/M metagenome (GOLD analysis project Ga0099826, IMG submission 76830) | Root nodule microbial communities of legume samples collected from California, USA - M. trunc garden sep15 | ecosystem: Host-associated > Plants > Roots > Nodule | place: USA: California...
AAAAAAAAAAAAAAAAAAAAAAAAAAAAAAAAAAAAAAAAAAAAAAAAAAAAAAAAAAAATAAAAAAAAAAAAGAGGGGGTTGGGGGGGGGGATGGGGGTGCAGTTATCAGAAAAGTTAGATCAGGGATTAAAATAGGTCCAAAACACGTGGGCCTTAGCGATTTAATATGGGCCTCAACAATTTAATATGGTCCACTCATTTCGGTGTGATTCAGTTCCTCTAGAAACTGTCGGGAGCCGCTCATTGTCGTGCCTTGTGCACCGACGACCACTCTCCGCCCTTGTCGGCCTTGGGTATTACAGCTACCATCAAAGTTGGACAAAAGAATCAAGACCTCTCAGATTTCACATCTTTCTTGTTAACCATGGAAGGGCAAGAAGTAGTCCCCACATTCGGTTGTTCTAGAAGAATTTGCATAGGGCCTAGGAAATTATTATCTAGGATCTAAGATTGTAAATTCGTTGTGTAGCGATAGGGAGCACAAACCATTATCGTCAACTCCTACTTTATTACAAATTCATTCTTGTACTAATTCATCTGAGAGCTCGTGCGCATTCATTGAAGACTTGCTAGTATTGTTGCCTAAATCAAAATCTTGCGTGAAAAAATTGATGTTGTTCGCACCACCATTCTTTGGAATGTTGTGTACTGAACCACAATCAGAGTTGGTCCGCATGTGAGTATTGCGCGAAAGGTCAAAAACTTTGCCATTTACATCTCCTTTGCTGAGAAAAACCCAATTCTTCCCTTCCACCAACATGTCTTCATGGTTTTGTGACGTATTATTTGCATGATAAACTATGTATGGATTGAATCAACGATGGGTAACACTTTGAAGTACTTGATTAATTGTTGCATTTTTAATTAAATATTATACGTGGGATTTGAGTTTTTCTAACCTATGCAACATTGCATAGGTTATGTTTCGATAAATGCATCATTTTTGTCAACATAAGTTGTGATATTTATTATTCTTTTCTTGAAAAATGATTTTTCCTTCTCTTTTTTCCTATTAATCTTTCTATTTATTTTTTTTAATAAATTTTTTTCTTTCCAACTAATCATTCTGTTTTTTTTAATAAAACTTTTTCTTTAATTCCTTTGTTATGTTTTATTGTAGTTATATTTTTCGTCATTTTGGTTGGATAGACTAACATTGATTGCCATTTTTTTTACAATCACTAAAACTGATTATGAACAAATTGAATTTTTTCAAGGATGAACAAATTAAACTATATACAATTAAATTTAATTAATGGCCAAAAACAAAATTCTCATAAAGGTATTTCTTGATGGATATGGAAAAAGTATTTAACACCTTAAAATTGTAAAAAAAAATAAAAATGACTGCATACAAAATCTGAAACCAAGTTTTTTAATTTTGGTTACTGACGGAAAAAAATGAAGTAACTAAAACTAAAACATAGTATCAAATGAACTAAAGACAAGATTTATTGTTAAATAAAAAACTAAAGAAAAGATTTTACTAATAAAAAAGTAGAATGACTAATAGGAGAGTAAAATATATCCATTTTCCGAGAATAGAATAATTAATAAGATAATTTATGTTGAAAATAATTGTGCATTTATTGGAGCTTAACTTATGCAATATTGCATAAGGTTAGAAAAACCCAAGGGACAAACACAACACATTGATTTACTTAAGAGACATTTAGTAATGATTTTAAATTTAGGAAGCTTGTTAACATCTTCATAAGATATGAAAACTATTTAATGTATGTAATGCAAAAAATAAATTTTATAAATCGTAAATTGATAAAAACATATTCTATATATTACATCCAAAGAGGAGAAATTATGTCTGAAATTGTCAAGTTTGTTTATTTTATGATTATCTTTCTTTCACTATTTATTGTTGCAATGAAACTCGATGGTAATCCATTTTCTATCTTACTCAAATTTATTAGTTCCTTCCTACATAATATTTTTTCTCATTTTAGTTACATCCTTCTATTTTTATTTTTTTTATCACAGCATTTTCTATTTGTCAAAACAATTCTGATTGTAAAGATCAGGAAATATGCTTGCCTCCTAAAAAACACTGGTGCAATATGATTGTGCCAGTTATGATCGAGGAAACATTGGTAGGTAACTGTGAATGTATTTGAGTTAATGTGCCCATAAGATTCTGCTAAAAATTTCCATAAGTTTTCATTTAGTAATTGTGCAGGAACCCAATAATTTGTATCTTCTTCCCTTTCTAATTTCATGGACCATATAAATAATTGTGATTTTGCACTAAATAATATGATTGTAAAGATATGAAATAAGGATGTAAAGAATAATGTTTTGATTGTTTTCTTCTCTCTTTATTTCGGATAAATCTCCGCGACCTTCAATTCATGGCCTTCATAATATCTTGAATAATTAAGTTGAAAAATATTCTATGTTACGTATATGCCTAAATTTTTTTATGTCATAAAATTTTCCATTTTTGATTTTTATCACACTTTAATTTTCATTTCTCTTCCATTTTATTTTTTTAATAACCTCCAATTTTTTGCTCTCCTTTAAAATACATAAACGAATGTCACTTAAACAATTATAATAATCTTGTAAAATATCTGTGTAGGTGTTGGTGAGACAAACTTATTTGTAATTTTTAACAAATAAATGAGAATACAAAGAAAAATTAGGTTTACACTTAAGGTACTAGCTCAGTGGTAAGAGTTTAACTACGTAACCTCAATGTTTTGAGTTCGAATCCCCTAAGGAACAATAGTAAAATGAACACTAGCAATAAGGGGCATGTAAGGTTCGATGTAAGGTGATAATTCTGCAAGTGCACGATTTTGTCGTGTAAATAAAAGATCGTTCGCCTAGGGATTTGTGAGTATACAAAATTTCTCCTAGTTTTTTTTTACCTATAGATGTTTTATAGTTCAGCGGTTGATGATTTGCAAGTATCAATATTTTCTCCTAATTTATTTAGTATTAAAGAATCTTAGGATTATTGAATTTCATCACAATGATGAACCAACTAAATATAAATCATCACAATGTGCTTAGTTCTTTTCTTTTCTTTTTCTCTTTTGTAAATATTATTCTTGTTTACCCAAACGAGTAATTTATAGTTCAAATGGGGAAAGTAGTCGTTAATAGAAAATTTAGAAGGCCAAAATTCTTAAAGTGCTTCATTTTCATTATACATGCTTCACAAGAAAATAGCTTCAAAAAGGTTACAAGTCAAATTCTAAAGGAACATGAATCTATGAGAGTTCTCTCAAAAAAAAAAATGAATCTATGAGAGATTTCACTCAAAACACGGAAAAAGGGAGAAATTTTTTTGGTTTTGTTAAAGGACATATAATGGCTCGAAATCTCACATTTGTAGGGCTAACTTCTCAAGCATAGAGTTGGTTCATCAAATAAAAATTTACTTACCATCTATCCACACATACGCAAGAATTAAAATTTCAAGTATATTAAAACAAAATGTTCAAACAATGAGTAACTTGACTGTAGTAGTCAAAGTAAGAAAAACAAAAGAAAACATAGATTAAAGAAGAACAAGATTAGGTACCCCTCACCCAATATTTGAATTGGACATTATCCTCAATGTTTTAGCATGAAAAAGTAAATAAAGCGAATGAGTAATGAAAGATCAAAAGATTGTTTGAAGAAAGATGCCTTATTATTTGGATTGCTTCACATCCTTGATATAAATCTAGATTTTGTCTTCATCTCTTGATGTATCTTGAAGATCTGATCATGGTTATCAGTTGTGGGATTGGTGTGTATGGGTGTAGAAATTAGGATGATGGATGGATTGTTATGCGTGGTTTTGGAGAATAAAAGAAAGAATATTTATTCATAGACACCATTTTCTCCATACCATGAATATACACCCCATGTGAAAGGGACAATTTAATATTTTCACCTTACCACTACTCTCTCTTTCACTTGAATGCCACGTGTCACAGTTTTGTGTGGAGGTTAAAAGTGTATATGCAATATAGGGGTGTCTATGTATCATTGCTCAGAAAGAAAACAATAGTAAGAAAACTAAAATTTTAATACGACTTTTTGTCTAACTAGGTAAACCCGAAAAAGCCTATTATGGTCGGCCTTAAACTGACCAAAATTTATTTTCACATTTATAATAGAGATAATAGCAATAAGAGAAAAGTTATTTTGACAACAATTTTTGTTTATCTAACACCATATTTTAATATAGTTATTAATTTAATAGTATTTTTTCTTGATATAATAAAACTACTACTTATTTTATGTGTATTTTTATAGGGTTGTTTCAAAAGTTATCATTTTTTTTTGAATGGAAAAAAGTTATCATATTTTTTTTTTCAATCATCACTTATCTAAAAGTAAAGAATACAGAACCATTTTTTAGTAGTAAAAAGTTAAGAGTAGAATTTTTCTTTGAAAATGACTGAATTAACATTTGAATGAAAAGCATTTGAAAATATTCATAATGTTTTATATAAAATTCTAATTTTGTTTGAAACGATTCTTATAATATTATAAATATTTCTGTCAAAAAATCATTCAATATTTACGATGTATATAACCTAATTTAAAAGCAAGGACCAAAAACGTGAACGGAAACTATTGAAGATTAAAAAACTAAGAAAAAGCTTATAAAAACTAAAGTGAAAAGATGAGAATATTTATTAAAACACGAAAATCCAATTTAAGTATGACATTGTATTATTTAGTGTGACTGAGCGCGTGGATGAGGAGAATGGAGGATAGAAGCTCGTACACAGGAGAAACCATGAAACGACGGCGTATGGAGGCTGGAGGAGGAAGTACATGATGGTTGTTATATATTTGTGGATATAACGATCACAAAACCTAGTCATAGCAATATTTTGTATATGAAAATGTGTGCCATGATCATTATGGCATTATCAACATAGTATAGTTGATTGTCAAAAAAAAAAACATAGTATAGTTGAACTACTGTGTTCATTTCTGTATGTTCATATTGTAATTTGACAATTTCTACTTGTAAGGTATTTGTTAAAAAATTTGTTCAATTGGGTATACTTTGATAATATGTTGTCAACGACACACTATAACGCCACGAAAGTGGTGTAGCGGCGGCACGGCCCTCAACTGCCGCCATGCTACATTTCCTTTATCTTTTTAGTAAATTTTAGGGCAAAACCTTGTCTGCATTTCCTTTATCTTTTTAGAAAATTTGAATCTAATTCTGGTTCACTTGTCACATTTGGACTGAACCTCCATGTTTCCAACCTTAGTATTGATATGAAATTGAAAGCTGCTAAACTATCCATAATATTAGTTATAGTTTTTTAGTAGCTATAGGTTAGAGTAGTTAGTTACACTCAAAGTTATAGCACCTCATTGTAATACTTAGATCGTTCAATAATAAAATTTCCTTTCTCTCTTTTACATTATCTTCTTCAAGCCTCTGCACATTACAAGCTTAGTTTACATTTTTATGGAGGTTGAGATTCACTCTTAACAGACGTAGGCAATGTTGGAACTGTACACTGTTCTTGCTTCACCACCAGGATTGAACTTCATTTTTATCCAGTTATTTCAATTGTTTAATTCCACTATATGGATACATACAGCTAGGTAAATCCTTGTAAGACACGAGCTCCCGCTAATTCTTTGGCTTGCTAGCCATTTAATCCGGTGACATAGCCAAGGTCGCGACATGGTAAAAAAGGTGGGTTGGTGGTGGTTTTATAAATTAGAAAAAGAAAGAAGATGAAAAGAGAATTTTAACCGTTTGAGTATAGAAAGTACACTGAGTTAGTGATAATTTTCGGGTTTGTTGAAGGATTTGGAGATTTTAAGATAATTATTTAACCAAAAAATTAGACACAACTTAAAAAAAAATGCTACATCATTTCAAAAATTCTAATAAACATATATTTTGTCAACTCAACTAGACAAGTATGCTTTTTCCGTTGTTAGATTTCACCAAAGTTCGAAATTAAGAAATTTGAAATAATGGAGGTTGGATTGAAAAAATAGCATGATAGCGTATGACACCCAATAACTAAAATTAATGATAAAAAAATTAAACTAATGACATCCAAAAATTGATAAAACAATTCGTCATAATTTTGAAACTTCCTAGGATCCTACACTGAATTTGATCGTCGCATTTGACTAAGAGAAACAACAAAAGTAAGATTGTTATCACATCTTCACCAAAATAAACTTAAGACATTAGGTATATGCGTCATTTCACTTATATGTTGTTAGAATCCACTCTTCTATCGAAGATAAAACATTAACTCACGCTTGATACATTAACATCTATTAATCAAGTGTGCAACTCTCCACGCCCATAATTACTTGAAATCAGGTCAAATGGAAGCACAACATGTTCAAAAAAGTAGGTTGGTGGTTTCATGGAGGAAGGTTTATGTCCCTCTCTTTTATGAGAAGGAAAAAAGAAAGTTAATTAGAATAAAAAAAATGGATATGAAAAAGGAATTTGAACATAAGTATTGTGTGTTTTTTTCTCGAGAGTATAGAAAATAGTGAGTTGTCTGTCATTTTTGAATAACTATTTTACCTAAAAACATATTCAATTAAAAAAATGCCACATAACTTTAAATGGCTAATAAATATGTATGTTGTCAATTTCACATAACATATATGTAATTTTCCATTTTTACTAGCCACCAAAAATCAAAAGTGAATGAATTTAAAATAATAAAGGTTGAATGAAAAATTTCACATAAAGATAATGAAATCCAAAAGCTAAATTTAAAGATAAATAATTAAACAAATGATGTCCAACACTACAAGAAAAATACCTATTTGCCAAGGATTTTGACGAGGCAACTCATCACAAACGGACATAAGGAAATGCGGGGACCACTTACCATAACACAGGGGTTTGTCCCTGGCAAATTGTAGGCGGGCAAATTCATTCTCTTACTCATTATCTTGGTTTAATTCTCTTTATTTCATTTTGGTTGATCTTACTGCCAAATAAATTTTCTACCATATTTTGTTGTGGAATCATAATTGGAGCTATAACTTAAACCCCAAAGAGTAAACAAAAATAAGAAAAACCTCAAAGTTTTTATAGAGAGACCTTCACTTTTCCTTCCTTTCAAAAATCTAATTTAGCACTTAGTCAACTTTTTTTTTCATTAAAAACTGAATAGTTACGTAATATTACTAAAACGAATTATAATTAAACTGTTCAATTTTAATTTTTTTCAATTTTTTTAAGTAATAAAAAAACGTTTTTTAAATAGAGCATTAATAAGTTTAATAAAAAACCTTATGTTCCTTGTTTAGTGTGATATTGCTTTAATTATATGCCTATTAACAATAATTTTAATTGTTTAAATGGTTTATTTAAAAATGATTTTTAAAACTATTAATTATATTTAAAAAAATGATTTTTTTTATTATTTTAAATAAATTCTATTAATTAAAATCATTTTTGAAACAAATAATTATTTTTAAAAAACAATTTTAGTTATTTATTTATTATTTGATTTTTTTTATTAAAATGACTTTTGAAACAAATAATTGTATTTCAAAAATAATTTTAAAAAATGATTTTTTTATAAATTTAAATACATTTTATTAATTAAAATTATTTTAAAAACATTTAATTATTTATTAAAAAACCGGTTTAAAAAATAAAACATTTTTTTAAAAAAATTAATATACCATTTCACAGGGGCTAAACCCCTCGCAAAGCCCCTGGCATAAATCTGATCTGATTTGACCTTCCATCAGTTAGAGCAGTCAGTCAGAGCAGACTGCACAGTTGTAGAAAAAAGTGAGGGAATATGTCAGGGGTTAAGACAGGGAAAAAGCTAGGACATCTCCCAGGGATTTAGCCCCTTGTTTTTTTCCCAAGGATGTAACCCCTCACAAAATGTTTGCGACGAGCTGTTTTGCAGGTGTTTCCGCCCCTGGCAAATTCCCTCACAAACGTACCTTTTCTCAGGGATTCTGTCTTTTTCTCAGGGATTTTTCCCCTGGCAAAATGCAATGTTTCTTGTAGTGCCAAAAACTGAAAATAAATAAAACATCATCATAATGTTGATACTTTCGGAGGATCCTACATTGAATTTGATCATCAAATTTGAGTAAGAGAATCCACACAAGTGAATTTGACACCACATCTTCATCATAAACCTTAAGGTATTAGATATATGAGTCATATCATTTATATCTTTATCAACATCCACTCTTGCATTCAATGTAGAACTTTTAACTCACACTTGACACGCTAACATATCTCCCTCAATTATGAGGCTCTCCATATCTGGGATCTACCACCAAGAACCACTCATGCTTCCCTATGAATTCGAAATGGGCTATGATACCATCGTTGGACCTTATATGGGAGCCAACATTGGTCAAAGAATAACCACACAAATGAGAATCATATCACGTCTTCATATAATATTTAAGTATGATATATTCTAGTATGTGCTTGACACCACTGTTGGAACAAAATGAGATTTAACAATGCCTCTGGAGTTTTGATGATAACAAGCTATTAAAAGATCAATTTGATATGCTAATATTTGTTCAAGTGTCTAGGACCATAGACTATAATTTATAATGTATTAATCAAAGTATTGGTTCTACAAGAACAAATATAGAGCAAATAATTTTCAAAAGAAGCTAAGTTGCAAGCCAGAATATGAAGAAGTCAGACTATGACGACGACCCAGAAGTTGGAGCAGTCAGACTTTGAGGATCACCCAGAAGCTGGATCTCAAACTCTGAAAGCTAGACTCTGGATAACTGAAGACCAAAGGTGCAGAAGTAATGGATGTCAAGAAATGGTGACTCTGCACGTCGAGAATGGTGATTCTGAAGTGTCAGAAGGTCAATGGATGTCACTTTCATTAAAGGACAATGAAGGACAAAGTGACCAATACCTCCACTACCTGCAACATTCCCGTGTTCATTGTACAAAGCTACAGTTGTGTCTCATTTGAAAAAGAACGGTTAATTCCTTATCAGGGAAAGGTTTCAAAATCATTTCTTCATAGAACATTAACCAAATCAAATAACAAATAAATGATGCTAGATCAAGCTTCTCAAACGACTCTAATGATGCGATGACACTCTTCAACGTCTCTATTCAACCTCTATATAAAGGATTGAAGACTTGAAGAATCAACAAGACTCATTAATATTTTATAAGTGCCATTACTCAGTCAAAATCACTATGCATCAAACACTTAGAATTTCTTGTTAACTTTCATATATTAGAAATTCTTAAGTCGAGTCTGAACCATGTTGTATTTTGTGAACACCTCTGATTGTATATCAAGTGTTCAATTCAAACAATTTTCTTTGCAATCTTTGTTTTTTAGAAGTCTCTTGCTTGTGTGCTTGAGCATAGGAAGTCTTCTGCTTGTGTGCTTGAGCAATTGTAATATTGTGTGATTATAGTGAAAAAATCTCTTATAAATAACAAGTGGATTGAAATACTTCTGGATTGTGGAAAGAATCAGAATAAATAGATTTTTATTCAAATATTAAAAATCAATGACAACAATGACTTTGTTAGTTTGTAAAAAAACCAATGACTTTGTTAGTAGCCATAGCCTAATATTCAAATCAAATCTTACAAAATTATACCTGTAAGTTCCACTTTCTGTCATGAATGGTTATGGAATAAAACAAATTTATAAAATTAAAATGAAATTTTATGATTGTTATTTTGTCACCTACACGACACTTTGATGTTAAGAGATATATAATTATATGTTTTTATATTACCATTTCATTATGTGTGCCGAAGGGACAAACAAAATACTTTTTTTACTTATAAGAGACATTTAAAAATGATTCTAATTTTAGGAAGGTTGTTAACATCTCAATAAAAAATGAAAACTATTTAATGTACGTAAGGCAAACACTAAGTTTTTATACATCATAAAGTGATAAAATCATATTCTATCTCTTACATCCAAAGAGGAGAAAATATGACTAAACTTATCAAATTTATTTATGTTATGATTATCTTTCTTTCACTATTTATTGTTGCAATGAACGTTGATGGTAATCCATTTTTTATTTTTCTCAAATTTTCGCAGTTCCTTCCTTTATAATATTTTATCTCGATTTAGTTACATCCTTTTATTCTATTTTATTGTCACAGCAATAATTTTCTGCCAAACCAATTCTGATTGTGAAGAGGATTTGTGCTTGACTCCTATAAATCATTGGTGCAATACGAATGTTCCAATTATGATCGGGAAAACAAAGCTAGGCTCGTGTGAATGTCTTTGAGTGAATGTGTCTATAAGATTTTGCTATAAATTTTCATAAGTTGTCATGTAGTAATTGTGCTAGAATCCAATAATGTCATGGACCATATAAATAACTGTGATTTTGATTGTAATGACATGAAATAAGGATTAAAGAATAATGTTTAGACTATTTTCTGCTCTCTTCATTTAGGATAAATCTCCACGACCTTCAATTCATGGCCTTCATAATATATTGAAAAGTTAAATTGAAAAATGTTTTATGTTACCTATATACCTATAAATTTACATTTATGTCATAAATTGTTCCACTTATGATTTTTATCGCACTTCAATTTACATTTCTCTTATTTTATTTTTCAACAACCTTGAATGTTTTGTTCTTCTTTAAAATGCATAAAAACTAAAACGTGAATTAAATAATTATAATAATCTTGTAAACTAATTGTGTAGGTGTTGGTGGGACAAACTAATATGTATTTTTTAGCAGATGAATGAAAATTAAAAGACCACTTAGGTTTACACTTGAGGTGCTAGCTCATTGGTAAGATTTTAACCATGTAACCTCAATGTTTTGAATTCAAATTCTCTAGGGAACAGTTGTAAAATGGACATTTTTGACACTTTAATTAACATAAAAAAGAGCAATACGGTGTATGTAAGGTGCAATATAAGGTGATAAGCCTGCAAATGCATAACTTTGTCGTATAATTAAAAAATCATTCATGTAGGAATTTGCGAGTATCAAAAGTTTCTCCAAATTTCTTTAGCTATAAATGTTTAATATTTGAGCGGTTGATGATTTGATTGTTTTGGAAAATATACAATAGTATAAACAGTCTTGGAATTATTGAATTTCATCAAAGTGATGAACCAACTAAATCTCAATGACCCCTAATTTTATGGAATTTTAAAGTCTAAAGGTGAGGTAATTCTAAGGTATCTAATGCCCTCTTTTAAGGATGCAAAAGTGTATTTTAAACACTATAGTCTCCTATTCTTATGGATTCAATATTCCTAAAATCAGTTAAGCTTTATATATGACATCAAGATATTTAAACTATTCTCATATTTCAAGGCCCTTGTCCAATCTTATATTTCAAGCATCAACCTTTTCCTTTAGGTACATCGGTTGATGCCTAACATATTTTAAATCATTTTGTTATGATGATTCAATTTCTATATGTTGATATCAATTTAAACTTGTGTTACAACATTGATACCATATGTTTTGAAAGATGTTTTCCCTATGATCGTTTGATCTTGTAATTCTTATATCCTATGTTGATACCATATCCAGAGTTCAACTTAAAATCATTAAGATTGATTAAGTTCTTTGAAACTTCTAAACAAAAAGAAAGAATTATGGAAAATTTATCATTGGATTACTTTTCATAATTCCAAGACAAGAAGAAAATTACTCACTCATCATAGTGATGGGCCTAAAACAAAAATAAAACAAAACAAAAGTAAATAAACTAAAACCTTATTGAAATGTGAAGAACATGATACAAGATCATGCTAGGTATTTACTATGAAGTGATGATGAGAAATGTTAGTATTATAAGCCAATTTATAGACACAACAGACTCTAGACCATTCGAATAGAAAAAGTAAAACATCTAATTTTAGTGTTGATGGCTACCTATGACCGTAGTGCTTGGCTACGGGTGTGGTCGTAACCAACTATGAATTCAGCCTCCTTTTGATTTTCCAACTTCCATGAGTTATGGTGACAGATTCTGCCCTAGGTGTTGCGAATTTAAACAGTTTTGCAATGAATTTCCACTTCCAATGTATTAAAGAAACACCATTGTCCATAAAGACTTCATCAAATCCTTGTTCAAAACGGGTAAGTAGTGGTTAATAGAAAAGTTAGAAGGCTAAAATT
>Ga0099826_10002372_pt1 | contig 12123 bp, 4 predicted proteins | sample Mtrugardesep15_FD_76830 | JGI IMG/M metagenome (GOLD analysis project Ga0099826, IMG submission 76830) | Root nodule microbial communities of legume samples collected from California, USA - M. trunc garden sep15 | ecosystem: Host-associated > Plants > Roots > Nodule | place: USA: California...
ATGGCCTACTGTAGAAGATGTTAGATGCTCTATTGAGGTAAGTATATTGGTCTTGATGCTGCTTTTTTATATTCTGAAAGAAGAAAACTACTTCTGGTTTGCATTTCATAGTCATTTTAAAGGTTATGTTTCCCACTTTACGGCTTGTGTATAGTGTTTAGTGAACAAGAGCGTCTGTATTGAGCCCAGTTGTAGCAAAAATAAGAAAGAGTCTCCACGTGACCACGTCATTGTGAGCAAATATTGGTTAAAGAAATTAGTTTCTGAGTGTCATATTTATTTGAAACATTATATTTAGGAACTCACACAAAATCAATGGAAATTCAGGACAGCTTAATTAGAAGGAGGATAGATTTTATATTCCTACAAGAAACCAATTGATTAGGAGTTAGCAGAATAGAACCAAACATGTATTTATGCTTTGGTATACAGTAAAAAAATATTTATAAATAGAGTAAACATTATTGCAGGTAAGCATTGGAAAAGAATTGTGGGTGTCAAAAGTTTAGGAGATAGGGTCATAGATCTAAAGTTTCAAGCGGGGCATGAAACCTTGAACATGATTAGCGCATATGTGCTAAGTAGAATGAAGAGCAACAATATGTGAAGTTTTAGGAGGATTAAAAAGGTTTTAGTTCATGAAACGAAATACTTTGTAATGAAAATATTTTTCTGGGGAGATTTTTTGGGTAGGACATCTAAAAGATATTGGATTGGTTGTAGGGGTTGTATAAGGGATGTTAAGACAAAGGTTAAAATTCAAATTGTCTTGGATTTTGGTCCAACTTTTGATTTTACTATAACTGATAAGTACTTGGGTATTATGGGGTGCCCAAGTATCATTTCGAGTAGTATGGGATGTTTGATGGAGTATTTAAGTGGCTTGGTTCTTCCCCCTTGATAGCTAGCTTGACGGGGAGGGTTTCTCAAGTGCTAGGATACTTATCAATTGGTTTCAGAGCTTGGTTGGCGGTGGGTGTCTCAGAATACCTATGAAGCGGTTGACCGGAAAGGCCGAGTTAAGTGTTGTAGAGTGCAGCCACTTGGATATTGGGTCTCAGGGATAGAGACTTGTGTATTACGAGGTGGTGTGGTGGTGGGATAACATGTAACGAAAGATTAAGCTTAAAAGTGTGTGATATGAAATTTTATCTTTGTACTCCTCCGTTTCAAAATGAGTGTCACTTTAGAAAAAAAATTGTTTCAAAATGAATGTCACTTTCAATTTTCAATTGGAAATATTAATTAAATCTTTCCAATTGTACCCCTATATTCACTACTCCCAAAATAGTACCTTGGCTTTGCATTTATGATAGTAAAAAAGACACCAATAGTTTATGGTGATAGTTTGGTAAAATTACTATTCTCTTCTAATCATTGTATTTCTTAATATGTGTAAAAAACCTTATACGACATTCATTTCGAAACGGAGGGAGTATAAAAAATGAAAAAAAATGGAATAAATATAAGGTGGCTAAGCACACATTATGAAGGTACCTTGTGAAGCTAAGTAAGAGAGTTAACACTACAAAAGTTGAATGAGGTATCTATAAACTTGATAAAAACATGGAAAGAAAAAGAGGCTTGAACAACTAGGTGAGATGTATAAAGAATGACGAGGGACAATATTGATCACCAAACAATATCAAGGAAAGACAGAAGTGTTATTTTGAAGACTCTTTAAAGAGGAGGATCAGACCTAGTCCTACTTGGGTGTTTGTGTTGTTACCCATCTCTTGTTTTGTCCTCTTGCACTGTGCAGCAATGTAGTTAAGATTGAGATCCTAAGTAGGACCTGTCGGCCGGTGAAGGAACGCAAACACGGTAGGTTGGAGAGAAAATGGAGGAAATACAGAGGAACCAAGAAAAAAAACAAAGAAAATAGAGGAAACAAGCATTAAAACAGTGAAAACAGAGGAAAAACAGAGCAAACAGAGGGAAACAGAGCAAAAGCAAACATGAGCAAAGTCGAAGCACGGTTGAGGTACCGTGGGACGTAGGATCGTACGATCCTACGAACCAGCACTCAATCCTGACTACAATGCTGTCCAGTACCTTACATTTTTGCAAATTAAACAGGCCTTGAATCATACTCGATTGACACTTATGCTGCTCACCACTTTTAAAGTTCACCACTGAGGCATCCATAATTTTAATTGTTAGATTCATAGTATGGCATTGATACTTTCCTATGCAATGGTTAAAATAATGGCTGTAACAGTTGATCATTTTAAAAGTGCTGTACTACTGTGGATAAGTGTCTTGATCAAGGCTGCACTGGTAATATATTAAGTTCTAGGTCATACCTGTTTATTTTTCAAATAGCTAGACCTTGACCAATTTATCAGTCTGTATTTATAGATCAAAATTTTGGAACTTGTAATAATAAGTTTGGTTTTCCAAACGAAGAAATATAGAATGAAGAACTCAAAATATATAATTATTAGACGTTATGTTACAGTATAGGAAATTGGCAACTTTATTTCAATGATTATTATATTAAAATAAATCTGTATGTGTGTGTATAGGGTGGATAGAGTAATACCCACACCCTTTACTATCCTTGCGAAGTTTACCCAGAGCCACTTAACTATGCCTGTATTAGATCATATTAGGTAATATTCTTGTGGTAACCGTTGCATTTAGGTCCAGTTTTCATCCCTTTTCTACCTTCACCTGTGGTTTTTGGTGATAACTTGATAAATAATAGAAGTGCTTAATGGTTTGAACGATTATTTTAAATTTATTTTTATTTCCCCATCTTTTATTTCATAGTTGAATTTTTATGCGCAACTTTCCAAACGTCTTTGTCATTTATTATTCTGTAGGGCTATGCTGCTGGAAGTGCAATCCCAAGTCCCATGAAGAATGTAGAGAAAGCATTTTTGAAAAAGTATTGGGCAAAATGGAAAGCAAACCATACTGGTCGTACGTAAGTGTATTTTATCATTCAGTTGAAATTATAATAGCACATGTCAGAGGATTTACGGGCGAGACTAGTGGTTGTCTACTTCACTTGAGATAAACTAGCATTGTCAAATAGCGATTATGGCGTTACAACATAGCTGGTTTTGATTAATCGCTATGAAAACCACAACGCTATCCTGGTTTTGCTATTAGGGCAATGACAGCCGCTATTCCAGTTTCTGATAGCTAATGTAGCAGCAAGCCAGCAATAGCGGTAAAAAGAGTGTTTTAGGATGTTATAAAATAATAAAAACTTAAGAATCTGATTGTGTTTTAAAATCGAAAAACAGAAGAGTCAATGATTATTACTTCTATATTCAAGGTAACCTTTCAATATGTAAGCTATGCTCTGCGCCCATTCCCTTTTTTATTTGTATTCAACATGCTGTTTTTTTATATATAATTGACTTATTTAAACCGATATGCGGCTTCTGCTATTTGCCTACAATGGTATCTGCTATTTTACATAGCAGATTTTTGGTGTTCTGGTTTTTTCCGCGATCCGCTATTTCTAAAACTGAGATAAACCCACATGGTGGACTTACAGGGTTAAGTTCCAACTAATTTCCAGCCTACTCTACTTCCCAGTTCCCACCCATTGATTATGGTGTATATTAATTACATCTCTCTCACAGTCCTCACACCTATACCTCATTCCGCACATATACTGTGGTGAAGAAGCTAGTTAAGACTTACACTCTCTCGTCTTCCCAAAAGTGTCCCAATCCAACAGCACTATCTTATGTAAACTACCCTGTAAAGAGCATACCAACCTGAAAATTAAAATTATTTCTTCTGCTATTATGATAATTAGAATTTCTATTTATAGTCACTGGTTGTGATCCCCTGTCGCCCCATCTACTTTTCCACCAAATTGGCGACATTAGGGTCTTGTTTGATTGTGTTTTGAAATTTGTTTGTTGAAAACTATTTTATAAATCAACATTTATAAACTGTTTGAGAGAAAAATAAAAATAAAAATATATTCTGTAATTTTTTTAAAAGAAAACTGTTTTATATACCACCAATGAGAAGTGATAGTTCTCAGCATGTTTTCTTGATTTTGACAAAATAAAATAGAAAACCAAAACAAAAACATTCTTTGGCCATTTTGCTTTTATAATTTTTTTTAAGAAGCTAAATTAGCCCATTGAAATTGATACGGGAGAGAATCGAACCTGAGACTTTGAGAGGAACACACTCTAAGGTCCCAAGCCAACCCAAGTAGGTTTGCTTTTTTAATTTTTAAAATGATAAGACAAGAGTCAGTTATGTAAAATAATTTTGGAAATAAAAATTATGAAACAGGTTTTGTTTTTTTTTAGTATTTTGAAATAGAAAACAGAATTGGAAAACACTATTCAAACAGACTCCAACTGTCGTCTATCGGTGTGCGAAGTTTTATACTTTTACATCTGAGGGTTCAAATGTATTAATGTTTCAAACTCATTGCCAACATTATTAAAGTTTACGTGGGATTGTGGGAAGGCCCAGTAAAGGGCTAGCACCTGATGACTGCAATGTGATTATTCATAACTGCTTTGGTATCCGTTTGATTATGAATTCGAGAAGAGTTTTCTGAAATGAAGATTGGTTTCTTTGCATTGTTTATGATCCAATTGTACAGCTACTTGGAAACTGAATATATCTCCGATTTCTTGGAAGTTTAAGAAAAATTGTGTCTCACCAATTACACCTTTTTTTTATCTTTCTTTTTTGCTGTTTCAGTCGTGCAATGCCACATATAAAGACTTTTGCTCGTTACAATAATCAGAATCTCGCGTAAGAGCTTTATCAGACCTATTCCCTGCTCTTCGAATATTTTTTGTCATTTAGTGCATTGCTAAGCCATGCTATAGATAGTTAACTGTGAAACACTATGTTCCCAAATAGTTGGTTCTGTTTAACTTCTTCAAATCTGAGCAAAGCTGCCTGGGGAGCTCTTCAGAAGAATAATAGTCAGTTGATGATTCGTTCATATGAGGTATGTTGTTTTTTCCTTAGACTGTTGCTGTTACTTATTGGCAATTCAGACCCAAGAAAATTGATTGGCTGCATTGTTTTGAAATCTTGCATAATGACACTGACACATACAAGATTCTGAAACTGTATAAATGAGTGATTTCTCTAGTTATTGTTTCTTCTGCTTGGAGGATTAGTCAAATACATTTTACCCAGTTCTCTAGAGGATGCACTAAATATTTTTATGCATATTTCCCTACAGTTGGGAGTGCTCTTTCTACCGTCATTATTGAAACCCGGATGTGGATTTTCTTGTACCAGTAATGTTAAACAATCGAAGGTAGAATAGACCTCCTTTTACTCTTTCATGATGTTTTATGCTTGATACGATTAATCATCAACTGGTTAGAGAAAAAAGATCTTCTGATCATGGAAATGGGAAAGGGAAAATGACAACCGTGCTAACGAACAAATAATCACAGGATAAATCCCCAGCGCAGGAAACATCTAAAATGAAGAAAACAAAACTAGTGACCCTGACTGCACCGACAAGGGATACTACACATTCATCATCTGAAGTTATCATCCAGTTACCCGTGCCTTATGAGCTCCCTCCATTGCCATACTCTTCCGAAGGTTGTGCCCTGTTATTCTCCTGTTCTAAGTGGGCTAACCCATGTTGTGTTTTCTAATTATCATTTCCCTCTGCAGATGTGCCCTGGTCTTGGGACAGGCGATATTTTAAGAAAGATGATTATGGTCAAGTTTGGCCTCGGATGTAAACATTTCAAGATTGACAGCATTGTTAGTGTATATATGAGCTGGTCCCTTCTCCCCTATCTAATTCACATGTGGAAAACTTGAAGAACATGACACTATTGGTTTTGCAATGTAGAGATCCCTTATGCAATTATGCGTCTTACATTGGACTGAGGTATTTCATTCTTCATTTCACTTTTTTTTTGTCAAAAATCAAGTTGAACTATTTTTGAAATAAGATGTACCAAAAGTAAAATTTTGATGAGGACGCGGAGAATTATGGTGACTTGCATGCTAACTGAATGAATGTCATTTTTCAGGGTACCGAGTCTCTACCGAAGCAATGCTCCTTTGTTTTTCTTTGCTTTAGAGATCCATTCCTTTTACCAGATGTGTATGTTTAAAGTGATGATCACTCTGTCATTGCTTTCGCACTGTGTAAGTAGTCTTACAGCATATTTGGAATCATTGTGAGTTTGACGAAATCAGTGGTACCGTAATTTTGTTGGAGAATGGATATGGTATTAGTAGTCTTGTGCTTCCTAGCTTTGGAATTTGTCTGTGTTGAAGCTACTAAGAACGCTTTCTCCCTTTGCTAAGCTCTTCAAACTGGTTGTGATATTTTATTAAAAAAATATTGATAAAAGTATCCTTAATTAAAACTATTTTAAACAAGTGACAAATATCTTTTTTCAAAAGCATCCTTAAAAAAAAAAATCATTCAAAATCAAATTTGTTTTAGGGTATAATTAAAATAACGTAAAATTCAGCCCGAGAAAATCATGTATTTCTTTTATAACTTGTTATATATGAATGTGGTACAAACAACATACCTTATTTTTCTTAAAACTAAATCAACATATGTTGACTTATTAACATTTTCATTAATAAAATAATTAAATTTTCTATACATGGATAAATGGTATACTTTATTTTTGATATAACACTTTTTTCATTCAAGTTTTCTATTAATTTAACTATTTTTTCCCTCAAAAAAATAATATTAATTTAACTATTTTTATTAAATAATGCTTTTATTATTTAACTAATTAAAAATAAAACAAAAGATAAATGAAGGTTGACTCTAACCAAATGGATTGGACCCTTCGCAATATGACAAGTTAAAATTTCAATCCCAACATATGATTACTCATTGTAGAAATAAAACCTATAAAAGAAGAAAAACAATATAAATAAATAAAATGAGAGATCGAGGAAAATGGAGACACAAACAATGCATATTAGTAATATAATCCTAATCATTATTTTTTTTAAAAAAGGAGTATTATCCTAATCATAATAGTTTATTACTTAAATTAAACTTTCAAATCCATGAAAACGAAAGGTCACGTGGGATGTATGCATTGATCACCGTGAATTAATCTCTCTTTGACGAAAAGTAGATAGTAGATGACAGATAACAAATGTCTAATTATTCAAAAAAAATAATAACAAATGTCTAATAGCAAACTACTTTCAACAATCAACAACTATTATATTGAATTTGAAATATTTAATATTTTAATACTCACTAAGTCCCTAAAAAGAAGTCTAGTCTTTAAATATAAGTCCTTATACAAATTACCAAGAGTATTTATTATTTTTCCTTAAATATATTTTTAATTAATACTACTAACTTGTATTGAAATATAAAAAATTAAATTAAATACACATACAAACAAATGACAATTTAATAAAATTAACACAGAAACTAGATCCATTAATGACACTACAAACGACACTACCAACTTCTTTTAATATGTGTGAATTGAAAGGAGTAATAGATATATTTGGGAACTAATAAATGGTTTTAGATGTTCTATTACATTATATCAGGTGTTTGGTACATAAAGTGTAAAGAAAGCTAATAGTTTAATTGAGAGTAGTTTTTTACTGGTTAGTATCGTTTTTTCTTTGGTACAACTGGAGAAGAAAAAACAAAAACAAAGAAAGAAAAAACTATCTAGAAAAGAAAGTCCCACTAGCACCAGTTAGTAGAAGTAGGTTCATTCCAGCAGCGGGATGTTCGATGGATCAGACTCATGACTGCCTGCGTCAAGTTTAGCTAAATAATCTGCAAATGCATTTCTCTTCCTTAGAGTATGCAAAACACGAACTTGCCAATCCTTTGCTAGGAGCTCTTGAATATTCCGAATAATCCGAGTATAATGGTGTCAATCATTAACCGTCAAAAATATTAACATTAATTGATGTGACAACGCGTAATTAAATACATATGTAAAATAATTATTCAATGGCATAATATACTAATTAAATTCTTAAAGCAATTGTCCCTGTGAGCATAACTCAATTGACAAAGACATACATTATTATATGTAGGGTCGGAGTTCGAACCCGAACACCCCACTTATTCATCTTGAAAAAAGGTGAATTCTAACATGTGGCTACTTAAAAAAAAAAAATTCTTGAAGTAATTGTTAAATATAAAATGACAAGAAAATTTAAATTATTTATTTAAACTAACAAATAATTCAAGGGGAAATAACCAAGATAACCACACGTGAAAAATGAAATACCTATAAGGAAATATCAAAAAATTTCATTCAATAAAAGAGATATTAACCTTTTCTTTTATTAAAAAAAGATATGTCAACTTTTTCCATTCGAAAAAGGAAGATACAAATTTTTGATTTCTTTTTGCTTTATTTTACTACTTTAAACTATTTATTTATAAATTTTTCTGTCTTTATCCTATTAAATTGTTATACTATTTATTTATAAACTTGCTTTATTATATTCTTTCAATCAAATTGTTAGAATACATCGAATACAACGACATCTAACATCACTAAAAATATAAAATGATGAATTTACGAACAAATTCAAAGCACCAAAGTTAATAACATACAACAGTAAAATGCTTACAAAACACTTACAAATAATATGATAGACTAAAGGTAACGCTAATACCAATGTCTTTGGAACTACAATGTTAACGCTCAAGTAATTGATTGAAATTCATCTTTCAATAAGAATCAAACAAACACCACAATATGACGAGACGTCAAATAAGACACATAAGATGACAAACAACATCGTCGCACTCGGATGGCAATAAATAAAAACAAAATAAAAAATATTATGCTAAAAGAAATATGATACAATTGAGTGATTCTAAGTCAAAAAAGATGCAAAACCACCCTTCTTAAATAAACAGAGGAGAAAAATAACTTAGAGATCTTCTCTCTAAAAAAAACTAGACCGGCTAGTAATAATTATAAAAGTTAACAATTCAAATCCGTGGTATCATAAAAAATATTCAAATCCATGAAAACAAAATGTCACATGGGATGAATTACCTAATGTAGATTATTAAAGTTGTATGCGACAAAAGCATCATATAAACTAGATAATAATGGATTACATTATAGTAAACTAACGGAAAGACAGACATAATCGTGCTCGTCTATCTGCTCTTTCTACTGCGCTAATGCATGTGATTATTTTATTACGTTTGTTTGTATAACTTTGATTTAAATTTTTAAATTTTTAAATATTAATGGAAATTATTCATATTTTGATTTATAAACAAAATATTGTCAAGGCATATAACAAAATTATTTATGAACTCAACATATTTTAGTTTGCCTGCATATTATAAAATAAAGATAAAATAATGTCATTTATTATTTATTCTAATAGTAATTAGTAACATCATAACATAAATGTATACATGACATGTTATGTAAAAGAAACATTGCTATGATTGTGATAAAAGAATATCTTTAAAAACTACATTTTTCGTAAAGTCTCCATCTTCTCCTTTTATTTTCCCTTCTTTAATGAGAACTTTTGTTGAATTTTGATAAACTCCTCTTGATAAAGCTACATATAATTGCCCATGGCTGAAAATCAAATAATCTTGAAAATTAATCGTAAACAATTTGAATCATAATCACTTAAGAACCAACAAAGTCAAAAAATCCATAAAATTAATCGACTTTAATTAGTTGTAACATGAAAGAAAAGGAAAAAATATACTTAGGTTAATTATGAATTCTGATGCAGAGGGCTGAAAGAGGTTGAGAAAAACTAAATGGGAACGAACTATGGAATGTGAGAACCCTATATATTAATATTTTTTGCTCACGTTTGTTACCACTCTTTTTTTAGAGGATTTAAAGTCCAATCTTTAACAATTTTTTTTGCTCACTTTTGTTACTAATATTTTTTTTGCTCACTTAACATTATTTTTTCTCACGTTTGTTACTAATTTTTTTTTTAATTTTTTTAGGATTTAAATTCTAATCTTTAACTTTATTTTTTTCTCACGTTTGTTACTATTTTTTTTAAAGGATTTAAAGTCCAATCTTTAACCTTATTTTTTGCTCACGTTTGTTACTAATATTTTTTTTTGGAGAATTTAAAGTCCAATCTTTAACATTATTTTTTGCCCACGTTTGTTACTAATCTTTTATTTAAAGGATGTAAAGTCCAATATTTAACCTTATTTTTTGCTCACGTTTGTTACTGATCTTTTTATTTTTTGCGGATTTAAAGTCCAATCTTTAACATTATTTTTTGCTCACGTTTGTTACTAATATTTTTTTTAAAGGAATTAAAGTTCAATGTTTAACCTTATTTTTTGCTCACGTTTGTTACTAAACTTTTTTTTTGGAGGGTTTAAAGTCCAATCTTTAACATTATTTTTTACTCACGTTTGTTACTAATATTTTTTTTAGAGGATTTAAAGTCCAATATTTAGGATTAATTTTTGCTCACGTTTGTTACTAATCTTTTTTTTAGAGGATTTAAAGTCCAATCTTTAACAATATTTTTTGCTCACGTTTGTTACTAATCATTTTTTTTAGAGAATTTATAGTCCAATCCTCATCGGCTATTATTTTTGTTTAAAAAAAATTATAAAAACTCATAGACTCGTGAGAAATAAAGCAAGAAAAAACATAAACTTTGGATTTTTTTTTGTATAAGTGATTATTGTTCACCTTTGATTTTCTCAAATTCTGAATCATTCATTCTTCTAATAAAAAAAGGTAAAAAGAAAACTTGAATTGTAATGTTGGCGGAAAGTAAATTGCTCGAAGGATAAAACAAAAAGATATTCAATTCATGAAGTGGACCTTAAAGATATTTCATTCATTGGTGCTTCAGAAGTATTAATCAAGTCCTCGAGTCTTGGAACTTTCTAATTTTTTAGAGCGATGAAATGTGATCAGAGGGTACTATGATGAATTCTGGATCGATTTGAATTCATGAGAAGAGACATAAATAATACAAATTTAATTTTTAAACTTTTTGTGAGTTTGATCTGTGGTTAACGGTGATAAAAGAGGGTTAACGGTGACGATTAGTGACATTGACTATTAATCCACGTGTTATTTTATAATTGGCTATTTGTATTTAAAATTAAGGGTATTTTTGGAAAGAAAATTTCAACCCAAAAGTGTGCTGAAAGAGGTAGTTTCCTTCATATATAGTATAGATACAACAAATAAGCTAACCGGTAAATACTCTCCGATTATTTTTTATAAGAAACAAATGGGTTAACAAAAAATTAATGTATTTAATTCATAATATAGACCAAATACATTAATTTTTATCCACTTATTTAACTCTTACACAAGGGATTGGAGGAGTAATTTATAACAAATAAACACAAATGCAACTTCAAGTTTTCTCAAAACTAAATGCTACCATGCAGTGCTTTAAAAAACACTGTAAATCGGTGTAGAGAAAACGTTACAAACTAATGTCATCAAATATCTATCTTATTATCAACATAATGTGACATAAATAATAGATACTTGATCTCCTTAACCATTTGATATAATGTTTAATTCATGATGCGTACGAAAAAATATTTATTGAAAGATGTTAACCACTCAAATAGATTTCAGTTACTTTGAAGGAGTTAATATATCAAACTCTACCTTATCTATTATAAACTATCCACCGTATAGCTATGCCAATTAGAGCCTAAGTTATAATCTTGAGTAATAATGTCTTCAACTTTATGTGTATTATATTGGAACATTTGTCCTGGCTATTCATGTATCTAAAAGAATCAAATGTATGCACGCTACACTGCAATAATGTCTTCCGCATTTATTTAATAAGAAAACATTCATTCATCTTAGTAATGATTCATACATATATACTAATTAATATATAAGAAAAACAAAAGGTATGAACATGACACCACATCCCACTAGGTATACTTTTTCTTAAAAAAATCATGAATAATAGTCTAATACCACTAGCAGGCAGCAGCCACGAGATATGAAACATTGAAATTAAATCAAATTTCAGATCTCAGTTCTACACCTTTATGGTGCAAAAGAATTGTATAAATTAATGAAAACCACGTGTGTAATTGAATTTGTAATCCTTATCTTCAAAAAGGAATATTATTTTTTCTATATATAAGAATGATGAAGTAAACAAAGATCATAG
>Ga0099826_10002373_pt1 | contig 12122 bp, 10 predicted proteins | sample Mtrugardesep15_FD_76830 | JGI IMG/M metagenome (GOLD analysis project Ga0099826, IMG submission 76830) | Root nodule microbial communities of legume samples collected from California, USA - M. trunc garden sep15 | ecosystem: Host-associated > Plants > Roots > Nodule | place: USA: California...
CGTGAAAGATGATGTAACTTTCTTGGTGATGGATGATTTAGTTATTCAACCCTTGAATTCAGCTATTGCAATGGTTTCTTTACTTAGAAACAAGTTTAATATCAACGAGATTGGTGTCTTGCAAGAAATGGTGGTTGAATTGGGGCTGGATGAGGTAAGTATTGTCACTTGTATTTTCATGTATTTTATATCAAATTTTTAGTATCTTGTATGTTGATGAATTCTAATTTGTGTTCGTCTGTTCCTTTTTAGTTGTTATTTTTGTAGAAATTTTGTGCTCATAATTACATGTTTTCAAAGTTTAATGGAGTAACATTTAACTTGGTATATGCAAATAACCTTAAATCCTTTTAAAAAGAGGGTTGGAAATGGTCAGAGGATTAAATTTTGGAAGGACTGTTGGGTTGGAAAGACCCCACTTTGTGATCAATGTCCTCATCTTTTCTTTCATTTCTGATCAAAAGATATATAAGGGTCAGATATTAGGAGGGTGGGAGGTCTATACTAGAGGTGAATTGGTTGTTCTCTTGGCGGTGAGTGTTGTTTGATTGGGAGGTGGAGCTTCTTAAAAATCTTATGGAGTTTGTGGAGAGGGTGTGATGGTTGGAAGAGGAGGATTCTCGGGGGTGGAGGGCGGAAGATGGTAGAGAGTTTACGGTGAAATCAAAATATAGATTGTTAGAGGGGTTGGTGGTGTGGAAGAGAATTTGGACAGTGGCAGAACAAGTGTTTAGTTTCTTGTGGAAGAGTCCGATGCTTGCTTTCTCTTGGAAACTCCTTCTAGACAGTGTACCAACGAGAAGAAATTTAGCTTGGCGCAAGGTAATAGATCCGGAAAGTTCTGCAGTTTGTGAAGATAAGGAGGAAACTTTGTGTCAAGTATCTTGCATTGTGAGGTTGCTTCAAAAGTTTGGTTGTGTGTTTCGTTGGCCTGGGCTTAATTTATTGAGTCCGTCAAATTTGAAAATGTATTTGGTTTGGTTGTATGGGGAAGGTAGAAATAAGAAGCTTTGAAGGTTTTTTTTTTACTAATTTGGCATTCAACTTTTTGGGTCACGGTTTTTGAGTGTTTAAGGGAGGTTGGTGTGTTTCAGCAGAGGTGTTCTTTCAAGCTTCTGCCTGGTTTAGTTTGGAGTTATCAATGCCTTGTTTTTATGCTGCGCAGAGTCTGGCGTGGGTTCTGTAGTTGGCCGATTCTTGTTTTTTTATGCTGTTTTATGTTTGTTTTGTTTCACTCATTGGAAATTTTAGCTTTTAGGTATAGATATTGTTCTTCGCCTCTGGTGTTGTAGGTTGCAATTTTCTGTTGTTGTTTGAGTTGAGTTTTCTGCATATATACGGAACTGTTCTGGTTGTATTCGTCTTTGGCAAGTCCAGTACGTCTTGTGCAGAGTATTGATTGGCCGTTGATGTATTCTTTTCGCTGTTTAAACAAAATAAAATATCATACTATGAATAGATCAATTAAACTAGTACAATTAGAGTCATCTAATGAAGCGAGCCCTATATTAAAGAACAAATCAAAAAAATCCAATCTGGTATCTTGAAACTTCTACCTATTTTTTCATCTAACATGTCTGATTTAATTGTAAAACCTTCTGAACAAATACTAGATACTACAATAGGAATTTCAGTTTTTTTTTCCTTCTTAATTCTGCTTTGCATTTTAATTTTATAAATATTATTGGAAGTATTTAATCTGTTTGATTGACATGCTTTTTTATTCTAATAGGGTATCAAGTTGCTGAAGGCTTCTCTGCAGACGAAGATGGTTTTTTAACTAGTGTTTTCATCAAGAAGGAATGTTGAGAGATATGTGACCAATAATTTGACGAATCTTTTATGTTTTTAGCTACGAAATGTGAAGATGTCTGACATTTTGTTTTTGTTTTGGCTACCTAATTGGTTTGTGGTGATTTCTGCTGTTTTGAATGAATAATTTTGACAAACTATCTCCAATATGTTGTAAGTATTTGGTCTACTGTGATTCCAAATCATAAATAATAATCACTGAACTTGGAATATCGCAAAATTTAATCTTGGTTAAAAAACTAATATATGATGAGCACTTTTTTAGCAGAAATGCAGAAGAGGTCATATATACATAGCATTATCCTAGATTGCGCACTCTAGCACAAGTAAATTATCCTAGTCATTGTAGAGCGGCATGAAAACTTCGTCTTAGTTTTGTTTGCAGGGTGCTTTTGGGAATGTATTGGGCTATTCGTGTGGAATGCTTATCTGTTTATGTTAGTGTTCTAGCATATTATATCTGCATTGTAACCCATTATATCTCATAATAAAGATCTTGTTTTTCATCCCTTCATGATTCTTAAAAATTGATCTCGCCAGGATTTATCCATCTAGACCACGAAGATGTATCAATTTTTTTCGGATTAACCTATTCAGACACGAGAAAAATGTGTTTTTTTATCTCATCAAGATTGATAAATCTGGAGGAGTGTGATTTAAAAAAAAAAACAGTGGGGGAGTAAAAGCTGCTCTTTTTATAATATTTGCAACAGATGTAGCTTCTGGAACTCTATATCCTGGGCCTAAATTGTTTATGTTATTTGAGAAATAGTAATTGTCATGCATAGCTTGGAGAACTAGAATATTGTAATGGTTCCATGTGTGTTGTTGTTCATTTTTCTTGTTTGGCACTCCTTGTGCTAACTGCTAGCAAGAATCTTGATACATACTGTATTAATAAAATACTTCTTTTGCTTGTGCGGAAAAGGAAAAAAATAAAGTTTTACTTTTGAATGAAAACTATTTAATGCTTGATAAATCTACATAACTTAAAATGTGGCTATGACCTATGAGCGTCAGAGTCAGACACCTTGATGCCTTGATGCATTTAACTTTCTGCTGTGCGCTGCTGCCTGTTGCTTTCCCTTGCTGTTTTCTGTTGTTTTAGCAGGTGACAGCGGCTGTTCAGGACTGTGGTGCCCTCCCTTGTGCGCTAGTGGATGTTTGGTGGTGTTGTAGACTTTTACTTCCTAGTTAAGGTTGTAGGGGCGGGCTATGGAACTGAAATTTGCTTACTTTAAGTAGATTTCATAGTCATAACTCTTGCTTGTTTTCTATATAGTCGGGGAGTTTGTTTGGTGGCTTTGGGTGTTTTTCTTGCGTGGTGGATGTTACGCCTATATGCGGCATCTTTGTATTTGTTTTGTCCGCCTCCTTGCGTCTTGCTAAGAGTGTTGGTTTCAATAAATTTTGCTGTTTCAAAAAAAAAAAAATCATTAAATAATATGATGAATTTTTGTTGCCTAGAGCTGTAAATATGTTAAATCCCTCAAGCTATGGAAACTCAAATTAAATTGAAAACGTGAACGTCAACATAGAAAATAGTTTTTTAACTATAATATTGGAAACTCTACTTGCAAAGTATGCACAACTGTAATATTGGATTATCTCCTTCAAAGTATGCAGAGAAATATAGCCACATCATATTTTCACCTGCTCAACTTTTTTTTTTTTGAAGAAAAAAGTTCCAGAAAGTTAACCATCACAATCCATAAGTTTCATTATTGTCGTGCGTTAAGCGCAATATTCAGATGTGACTATATCTCAAATGCCGGCTTCAGAATCACAACATGACTGCTAATGATGTGTTAGCATGGGCCGCCCTAAGAGACTATCAGTCCAAATTAAGGGACCTCCCATTTCTAGCACTAAAGGACAATATCCTTGGTAACTTGGAGGATTATCTTGCCCAAACAATACACTGACAGTAACATTAATAGCTGGCAGATAAATCCAAATATTGTATTGCTTTCTTGCTTTCTTACCCTTGTTTTCAGGAGTGCTGTTGCTGCCCATATGTGCTCCTTGTATACCGTACAAAAGGGACTTGAACCATCAATAAAGGATAAGAAAAATTTCAGTATTTTTTTTCATTTTCTTAGATAGTTTAGTGATAGTAGTAGTTCCTTAACATGAAGCTTACTAATATTTTGTCCTCGAGGCTCAAAACATGTCTCTTTTGAAAAACTGGACTCCAATGTAGTATCTTGACATGCGTTATGTTTAATTAAATGAGTCTTGTAAAATTGACGAGAATTAGTTACTATAACAACAAAAGTCATGTGAAGGGATCATGTCATGTGCTATGAAGCCCTGGATATGACATTGATGCCGATCATGGCCGTCCTAGAAAAATTCGAAGCCCCCCGTTTAAATGTAAAAAATAGTCCCCTAATAAAAGGATAAAAAATTTAGAGTCGTTATTTTTTGTAAGGATTTTGCTAAGGAGTGCGTTAAGGGCAAGTCAATAAAATGTTTATTGAAAAAATAAAATAGTCTATTTGGGACACTCATTAGCATTTTTTTTTAACTATTTAGAAGAATCTGAGTTCGATTCTTTAGTGGAATAATTCTTGATCAAATTTTTTCGGATGAACTTCAGATTATCAGATCTCTTTCAACCCAAAACCGACGGTTTAACACCAAAAATTATGTAGAATTAGTTGATTTATTAAAGTATATTATTAATATACTATATTACTAATATAATAAACTTAATATGATGAACGACATATCAACTACAAGCGTTACTCTATAGTTACTCTAAATCTAACCCTCCATTTTATTTTAATCAATCAAACAGGATGAATTATGTCCTCTTTTGTGCTCCCTCATTCTAACTATTCCAACGAAATTTTAGACAAACTTAACCATAGTTGGTGTTCATCCATTTCAATTTTTTCCATACCATCTCCTTTTATTTTATGTGGATGCAAAATTATTAATCATTTACCGGGCTTTGGAGGGGTGATTTGTGCTTTAATTCTACCTTGTCTCAAGTACTGGAACTTTAGATTGCAAGTGGTTTAACCTAAGAGATTAATATAAATATTAAGGTTCTGTTTGGTAAAAATAACGGATAATTGATAAGTTGATTGATAGCTGATGACTTATAGTCGATAAACTAATTAAAGTGATGGGTAAAAATTAATATTTTTCTAAATTTTATTAAATTTATTCCATGTTGATTTTTAGACTTTATAAAAAAATTAAAGTATAAATGATTTTATTTCAGTTTTATACTTCAGAAAAATTAAACATAACATTGCATTAAAAGTATTTTGAACATAACAAATAACACGTCCTCAACAACAAAAATAAACTCTCAAAAAAATAAAAATAAACTAAATGTAGCAACATTTTTTCTATTTTCTTGACAGAATGTTATCTTTTTATTTATTATCATTTAAGTGTCTCTATTTAATATAAAAAAATAGACATTACCAAAACGTATGTGTATGGGATATTTTGTCAAAAAAAAAATCTATATGAAATATTACTTCAAAAATCTATATGGAATATTATGTTGTGGAGAGATTCGTTGTTCTCGATTGAATGATGTAGCTATATATAAAACTTCATTCTTGGCGAGCAAGCAAGAAACTAGACGTTATGAAAACTAGTTGTTTATTATTTATTTTTGTCCTTTTGTGCATTCTCTTGTGGACCAAGAAGGTTTTGAAATTAGTTGTTGTGCAATGCTTCTAATTTTCTTGTGCACCTTTGCTTTTGATCTACAACCTCAACTATAGTTGATATTCACATCGTTCTTCGAAAAGTTTTAATCTTAACTTTTGAGATGAGAATCATTTGATGAGAACTAAATATGAACTTCTTGGATTAGCCTTTCTGATGTGCCCATCTCACATTCATGTTTCTTTGAATATTTGTGCATTTGTAATCTCATATTGTAAAGAACACCGGAAGAAAACATGTTAAAAACAACACATATCAAAATCACTTATAATCTCTTTAATTCAATGAAATTTGTTATCATTAAAACATAAGAAGGATTTTGTGATTTTTTCCAACGATCTCTACTTCAATTCCACTTTCATATTGCTCTAAGCTTTAATTAGTAGGGAGTTAGAGCATCTCGAATGGGAGGGTCTTAAACATTCAAGACCTGATACCTATCAGGTACCTCCATTGTAGAGAACTTTTTTTAGGGTCTTATAAGACCCGAGGTCTTATTTAAGACCCTCAACTTTATGCGGGACCCACACTCTTTTAATATTAAAAAATTGAAATCTAGTGATATAAAATTATTGATAGTTTATTAGTGAGTCACATTTAAGAACTTTGTGTGAGATATAATTTAAAAAGATTGAGTGCTAATTAAATACTACTTTTAAAAAATTATAAATTAATGATATGTACACGTGTGATTCATTTAAGTACCCAAAAAATATATGTCACTATTGTGGATGCTTTTACCATTATCTTGAGTGAAGTTTTAAAACAAATTTCCTTCATTTTCCTTTTCTAGAAACAGATCACCTTTCGGTTCCCTCGGTTGAGGACTAAAAAAACAGATAATAAATAAAAGACAAAATACTCCATCAGTGTGACCAAAAAAACAAAAGACGAAAAAGAAGGAATATTTAATATTAATAATATATAAGAAAAATAGAAAAAGTAACCAATAAAAGACAAAATGCGAAGGTGTAGGGGAAAAAAAGAAAAGTGTATATATAAAAGGCAAATGAGCTCAAAAGTGCATTATACAAAAAGCAAGAAGAAAAGAAAAAATGAGTGCCTCTTCGTCTGCTCGGCCTAAAACCCTCAATCTCGTAATTGATACTGCTAACAAGAAGGTGTTGTTCGCTGAAGCAACAAAAGCTGCTGTGGACTTGTTATGCAATCTTCTTGCTTTGCCTGTTTCCACCATCATCAGACTGTTAGGGAAAGACGCGTTCCCAGCAGTTGGATTTCTAAATCTGTATACCAGTGTTGGTAACATGTGTAACGACTTCGTTCACCCCCTTGCAAATACTGACAATCTCATGACTCCATCTGCCACCTTTTCTTCACCTGAAATGATGATTTTCTTGGCCAAGGCACTCTACGACGAGCCATCACCCGATGTCGTTATCCCGCTTGCCGGCGAAGACGATAATCTTGGAGGATTAGCTAACAAGAACATGGGATACATCTTTGAAGATGATTTATCTCTCCGTCCCCTTACTTCAATTACGGAGTACATTAAGAAATTTGATCTTTTGAACGTTGAAATCAAGTTAGTTGAGCTAAGCGACGAAATCGTAAGTAATATGGATATTATCATTTTATTTTAATTTTATATTTTTGTGTTAGGTTACGATTTTTATGAATAAATATTTTTATTTTATTTTTGTATTAGGTTTTGAAGATTCTCGCTGCTACTCTGCATAGCAACACGGTCCTCACCAGTGTTTTTATTGAGAATGAATCTTAATTGTCTTCTTTGTAATCGATCTATGTTTATCTTTTAATGTTCCTAGTACTCTTTGTTGTTGTTCTGGAATTTTGTTGGATTTCCCCTAAATAAATTTTGAACTGAACTCTTTATTATATCATTTATTTCACTGCCTCTTTTAATGATTCATGTTGCGATCTGTTGTTGTAAACTTGGGGTATGAGGGATTTGGGAACTGTTTGTTGTAAACTTGGGTACAAGGGATTAGGCTCAAGCAAGGTGTGGTTCTGCCCAGGTTTTTGTTTGCCACTGCGAGAATGCGAGGTATTTTCTTTCTTTTTTGCATATGCTGTGTTTGCCTTTGAAGGGTTTGTTACCTTCTGATTTGACTTTTTTGCATATGCCAGGTTGCTCTTATATTTGAACACAGCAACATTGAAGGTCATGGACTCATTGATTTAGTCTCTTTCTTATGTTTTTGTTTCATTGACTAATCTTCTTGCTTGTTTTTTGACATACTGTTTTTGCTTTTTGATTGATAAATGTTTAGGATGTCTCCTGAAATGATCTCAAGTTGTGTCATTATTAATACTTGGAAGGTTGCACGCTAACATCCTTGTTTGATGGTACCTAATCCTATACTGAAGGCGCTCAAAGAGATACTCACCAAGTGTATGTGTACTCAAGTTTCTGGCTTATTTTTCTTTCCCTTTTCTGTACCTATCCATTTGCGTATGTATGTATACATCAAACCTTATTAGTTGCGTATCATGTTATTCCATTCTGTGGGCACCTATCATCAATGCCAGAACTAATTATACCGTTATTTTTACACAAGGTGGAATGTGTGTTTGCCTTGCTGTTTTTATAGGTATAATTTAATGTGATGAATCTGATATATATGACATTGTTTCTTTGCAGGAATGAATCGGAACAACGGGATAAGAAGCACTACATTGCTTCTATTGCAGGGCCAGCAGCTCAGCTGTGTCTATGTCAAAAGGTTTGATTGCTAACCGTTTTTATGTCATATCATAGATCATATCTCTAGCCAAACCATTGGCCTTAAGTCTTTTCTGATCCTATAATTTTTCTTGGTTTTCCCTCTGCACAACTTCCTTTCTATTGATTGTGTTGACAGTCCTTGGCTCTTTCAGATGTGTTAATTAATTAGAATTAAGTAATATTGTTTTTTTTAAAGAAAGTAAGATTGTATTTTTTATAGTCATTAACTTTCACACACACACATATACATTGAGAGGACTTTTAAAATGAGCGATGATAGCAATTTAATAATAGTCTTTGGATGAGATCTTAATTTTTCTTAAAAGTACACATTATGCCTCATTTTTGCTCATCTGAGCGCGTGTAACGCTTCTCCTCTTCCTTTCTTTTCGATTATTACTCTCTCTCTCCTTTCTCCCACTTTCAAGTGAACAATAACATAATGTAAATGATGACTTTTAATTTGGTGGAGTTAAGATCGTTATCATGAACATGGTAATATGTTAGAGAGACAAAAGGGATTGGATTTTACCCAAGAGGAGTATTCGATTCACAATAAACAAGGGTTATAATAAATTGGAAGTTTTTTTTTTCCAACAATTATTTAAAGGAGCTTTGTCCATTGAAAGACATTTTACAGTAAATGGATGATTTTGAATCAAATTTTGTTGAAAGTGCCAATCGATTGAAAGTTTTTTTTTCTCTCTTTGACAAAATCATATGAATGTTTTTTGACGGGATTGTGAATAAATTTCTATTAGATGCAATGAATCAATTTTCGGTTTGGGAGTGAACCTTTAACCATATTTCATATTACAGATATCTATTTTTTTTATAGAAACCTACATGTTAACATTGAGTATTTCGTAAAAAAGAAAAAAGAGCATGAGGAATGTGGGTTTGTAGGTGGAAAACAGATGGAAGCGTGAAAGATAGACAGTTTTTTACTAGAAACCATTAATAATGAAAAAAAATCTCTATATACATAATAAGCCTTGTAATTTGTATTCTAATTTCTTGGAATTACAAGAACAACCATTGATCACAATAGGTTGCAACAATTATGAATATTTATAGTTGAGACGAGAGTTGTGAGTACTCTGAAAGAAAACAAGTATTACATTGAAAGAATTTGGAAAATGAACATACGAAAGGAATAATCATGTGATTTGTTAACTTAGTGTTCAATTGTTGCTTAGAGATAGAGAAAGAGTTGGGTTAATGGTGGAATAAAGAGCATATATATATATATAGTTGCTACAATAGACCCCCCTCTTTTCTTTGAAAGAGCATTTTATCAACCAAAACCTTTTTACTTAACCAAAATATTCAATTTTTGCTTTTTGAAAAAATCAAAACTAAGAGACATGATTATAATTTTTGTCTTTATTGCCGTTGTTCTTGTCTCACTCACAAATTCCCTTTCTCTCTCTCCCATCTACCCTTCTTACATTTTCTTCAAATCAAGTACAAAAATGGCGTGAGCCATGCTCTTGTAATTGGAAAATTGAGAGTCGATCCTTGTTTCGTGATTGTGGATAGACTTAACACTTTATCTTTTTATTTTCTTTTATACTTGAGCTCAAATCTTATAATTCCAACACTATGGTGTGAATTTAGGTTCCTAACTAGAATTACTAAGTGTGTGTTTGATTGTGCGGTCATGAGAATTAATTTTGATTAAAATTGAGTTGAATATAAAATAATTTATGTTTGAATATTGGAAAATGCTTTATGACACCACAATTCTTTTCGCACCATTTGCACGATTCCTAAATTCTTGTTCAATTTCTCTTTTTCTGAAAGTTCAATCTCAACCATATCTCTCTTTCTTATTCTCCATTTAATTTAAATGTAATTTAGTCCTTATCACTTCAACATCAAGTTTTGGACTCTGTCCAAAAAAAAAAAAGTTTTGGACACTTGGTTACTGCACTTACCTTTGATAGCAAAAAAATAGAATCACGATGCTGTCCTGTGTGATACATACACCGTACAGTGAATTTTCTAATGGAGTGGCTTTGTTGAATTCATGAATTCACGTTTCAAAGAACGTTGAATATACCAACCTGCAAACTATATAGAAAATCTGTGAAAGCGGCGGAGAATACTCCCTCCGTTCCATAATATTTGACACAGTTTACATTATTACGCATACTAATGCATAATTTTGCGCTTAAATATCTTGAATGATATATTATAAAAAATTATGAAAATTTGATATTTTGAAAATACTCATCGACACGAATCTAACGACATCTTATATGATATTATTTATTTTTGTATATTAGAAGAAAAATATAGTCAAAATAAGTTAGGTAAAAATTACGAATTTTCAACTGGGTCATCTATTGTGGAACAGAGGGAGTATTTTATAGTCATTTATAATAAAGACAAGACAATACAATTCATATTGTAAAAAAAAAATAGTTTATATTATATTTTACTTGTGACAAAATATTCTTAAACAGCCCGAGGTATGAGTATATACATTTGATAAAGCCATTCGTGCAAATGGTGAGACAAGACTGTCGTGCCATACAGCACTATCTATTCTAATACAAAATTGATTTTTTTTTATGAATACTGGAGTATTAAGATTTGCTTTTGGATGTGTGAAAGACTAAAATGGATTTAAACATGTTATAAAAGTTATGAATTATGTGAAAGGCAATTAAATTCATGGGCAAAAGAGAGAAATTTACGCATGCGAGAGAATTGATTTCAAGAAGCTAGGAATTTGAGCTTAGTCTAAAATTGATTTTGAGAAGCAAAACACAATAAAAAAGGAGTATTTCCTTCCTCCCTCCCTCCTGAACCAGTATATAACTAGGAACTAGGAATAGACCCGCGCAACACGTGGGAATAAGATGAGCCAAATATTAATAAGAGAACGGAAATGATTTTTTGTATGGTTGAGTACCATGAGTATTGCATCTCTATTTGTTGGTCACCTTTACAATACCCTTAGTTTTTCTCTTCAACGACTCATGTGTTGTCACTTTTTTGAGGTGCACTGCTAATGTGCGACAACTCGTTTGGCCACACCGCGCAATTGGTTTTGGACTTATACCTCTCTGATTGCTGTCCAGGCATCTATGACTACTCTAAGGCTGGACTACACGTTTTTTCATGGATGTCGATGAGCGACCTCCATTGTTGCTGTTGGTGGCAAACGTTTTTATGGTGTATGTAGAATAGAAGAAAAATTAATGGAAAGTAGAACATTAGCCGACATAATTCATCAGGTGGTATAAACAAATATAAAAGAAAATTATTGTGTGGTAGTGCCAAAACTTACATTGAGTATTGCTGGGAAAAGTAACCGTAAAGGAGGGCTAATTAAGTATAGGGGGTGCGGCAAAAAAGGGAGATTAAGAATGAAATTGAGTTAGTGTAGTGTAACTGCTTGGGGATATTTAATGGTAATGCAACATCCGAACATTGTAAAGTTGTAAAAGAATATGAGAGTAGTAGGAAAGCAATACAAAGACTATGAAAGTAATAGCAATGCAACATAGAGAGCGCTGCATCAGAAAATTGAATAATGTGGCGAAAAAATGATGAGATGTCAAGAAAATAGTTTGGGGTCTAATTTAATAAATATAATAGATAGATAATAGATATCTCAGAAAAACAAGTTCTCTAGGCAGTCGAGAATGGAGATGAATCTAGCTGTAGTGATCTATGCACTCATCATATCAGAAATAACATTAGTATTCTACCATAAGCAACTACAACATACATATGTGCAGTGTGCGTATTTCTACCACTAAACTGTAAAATTTACAAGGTCCCCAAGAAACTATAACAATGAAAAATAGCAATTTATCTTGAAAGTAGTTGCAGACAGAACACATCAAATATTCTCAACAAAGGGAAAGTAGGATCATAAATTGCAAGCTAA
>Ga0099826_10002374_pt1 | contig 12121 bp, 3 predicted proteins | sample Mtrugardesep15_FD_76830 | JGI IMG/M metagenome (GOLD analysis project Ga0099826, IMG submission 76830) | Root nodule microbial communities of legume samples collected from California, USA - M. trunc garden sep15 | ecosystem: Host-associated > Plants > Roots > Nodule | place: USA: California...
CCGAAGATCCAACTACTAAAAACAATTCATGATAAGTTTGTGATTTTTTTTTTTTTTTGCGACAATAGTATTTGCTAGGGAGTTTGAGTTTTAAACTCATGGATGTAGAAAAAAAACTTATGTCGGGTGAAAATAACTTCTATAAATAAAATGGGTAAGGATCCTCTTAATTTTTTTAAAGAAATGGAGGGTTCCATTAATAAAAGTTTGAGCGAATAGAAGTTTAGTTCAATATGATAAATACATGTCACAATTTCAAAAATACTTGAATAAAAGTTTAATAGTGGAGCTCTTCATTTCTTTTAAGAAACGGTGAGATCCCTTCTGAAATAAAACAACCTAGAAACTACCATCATATAAGGAAATGACGGTTCTTATTATTTATTTATTTATATTTTTTAAAAGATCGTTCTTAGTATAGATATCACTCATATATTCACAAATGAACAAGGAGGGATACAAGGCAGATGCTAAGAGAACCAATGAGAAAAACAAGCCCAATTACACTAAATGTCAATCCCATAATCTCCATGGACCGTGATACTATACTATCTTTCTTGTACTTACAGTCATAATAAAGCTTATAATTCCACCCACATGTATGTGTAAGTGTAAGCCTCTCCATCTTTCTTACTTGTTGAATTTTTTCCTTTAAGACACTCAAGTTTGCATCAACACTACTCTTTGCTGGCTTCCCTACCAAAACAATCAGATAATCAATACAAATTAGCATATTGTAGTACAGTAATTAAGAATAGAGAAGAGAAAGAGATTTAAGGATTTGTTGAGAACTATAAATTTACATGGGCCAAAGTTAAGACTTAAGAGGGTTATTTTGCTAGGAATTTAAGTTTATAGTGCATATTGTTTTCGAATAATTTTGTGCTTATAGCTAGGATGTAAAGTATCTATATATTACCATTATCCCTAAAGCCATGAGATCTTATTTTGGGGTGATGGGAAGAATTATGCTTGAAAAAAGGCTGATTTAAGCTTAAGCATGCCATAAGATATTAGATGGACACTTGCTTTTTATTCTGTTGTGTATTTATATATAAGTGGTCATCCTCTCGAAATTGAACTTGAATGAATTTACTATGTAATGAAAGCGTCCATAAATAATATTTTATTTGAATATATGCATGCTTGATACTGTCTTGGCTTCAAGATGGGTGATGTGCTTTGATTGGATGTTATAATTATGAAGTTGGGGGACATGTGTATTGTTCTAAGGTCTTACACATGGAACCTCTTTATCTGATCTAAAATTAATTGAAGAAGAAAAAACTATAAATTCTAGTTTTAAGTTGGAACCAATTCTTCGATTATACTTAAGAACATTCAAAACAATTTTAGCTCCTCTAAAATAGAACCAAACATACGTGTACATAATGCATCACTGAGATCCGAGAGTATTACATGTTTATATTATTGTGTTATACGATAAATTGAATGTAACAACACACCAAATTTACAACAACAATACTAGCAACATATTTTCTAATACACATGTTTCAACATTCTCTTATGCTAGTTAAAATTCAAGAGTATTTCATTAAAATATATATGGAAAGCACCTGATGTGGTGGAACTACTATGAATTTTAATCGAGAGAATGAATTAAAAATTACGTGTCAAAGACAGAGTGTTCATAAATGTTGCTCCATAGTGGTATATTCAAAGCCCTTGTTTAGGGGATATAGATAACTTCATAATCTTGCTCAAAAAAAAGATAACTTCATAATCATATACATCAACTTTTGATAATCCAATTATTTCATAATCCAATTATTTCGTATAAATAAGACCAAAGAATGTGTTACATATGTATAACCAGGCAAAGCTTTGCTAAAAAAAAAACAGGCAAAGCATAAACAATTAAACAAACAACTTTTCCCATACAAGGCACGGTTTGTTGAAGGAGTAGGCAGACAATGTCTAGAACATCAAAACCAAGTGTCACCAAACTAAACCGCGTCCATCTGAGCCAGATTCCTAAACAAATTTGCGATTCTATCTTATCCTTTTAATGTATATGTATAAATAATAATATAGTGACTTAAATTATGAGAAGAGAACAAAAGAAAAAGGGGGTCGACGTACACTTGTTATTCTCATATGATCATTTAAAAAGTGACAGAAAATATATCTTACTGTAATACTGTATTTATCTTTGCTGTTCTTTTTCTCCACTTAGTTAAGTAGACCGATGGACACGTACACAACCACTTTGCACTTTCCAATTAATTAATTAATTAATACAACCAAACAAGCATATCAGCGCTAAGACGACAAATTTAGATTACGATGTTTGTTTTTAATGAAAAAACTATTGATTAGTATCCTTTGTTCGATATACAAAGCTATTAGAAGAAAATTTGAGTATATTGCAAGATATTTTTTTTTAAAAGAAGATAAATTTGTTTAATACAAAGCTATTTGACTAACACGGAAAACATTTCAAATGATATAAGTAATTAACTTTGTTTTTTAAGAGCGCGTTTTTATGTGGCACACTACACTTACATATAGCTACTAAAAGAGATCCAGTTTGCTAAATAGTCAAAAATGAAATGCTTATTTGTCTGTGTGGTACACTTACACATACACACACAACTATACTATAAGTCTATAACACATCCACATCGCTTTCAGAAGTGGTCACATTACTACATTTCTCAACATTGTGAAAACACAAATATTCACCAAAAATTCTGGAAACGCAAATAAACACACCATTGTCGATCAAACACCTTGTTTTCATTCACCAAAAATAAATTACGGTGAATTAGAGAGGATTTCTGAGTAGTGGTATTTTATTAATATCCATTAATAATCGTGGCTCCAACGAATAAGTACGTTATTGTTATTACTGCACTAGAGGTGTCCTGACTAAGATTAGTTACATGCACATATAATATAGGTACAGATTCCAAATCTACTATGGACATTCGAGAAAGATAGTATGATATGCTAAACCTACAACATGCATACATGAAGGGTTGCAAGTAGCAACCTAGAAATACCACATCTATGACTAGGACGCCACATAAACTCACATTATATTACAGAACTGCACATAGATCTTGCACTACAGAAACTGCACATTGAAGGATGGGTGTCTGGATATGCTAACATAATAGATATTATGTTAACTCAAATATCCATGTCAGCAAATATTTCTTCGTCGTACTCGTCGCGTATCTCATCGAAAGAAAATCCATCAGCAATCAAGTTACTGCCACAAACAGCATTGTTCAAACAATGAATAAAGGTGCAAACAAAATGTTCAAACAGCATTGATGAAGATTTTAAAATCTGACTCACCTAAAACAGCTTAAACGAAAAGTCACAATCCGCTTAAGCTTTCTATTGTAAAATAAGAAATTAAAGGACCAGCTGCAGAAAACAAAAAAGATTGTTATTAGGATGATCTATAATAGATATTGTGGTGCTAATATTTTAAGCATGTGTAGTAAAAAAAATTATTACATGGCTCCTCTCTCTGGTAACGGATCTGCCTCAGAATCAGGTAAATAACCATAAATTTCGCAATCGTCTAATGACACCACCTGCATCACAAAATAAAATATCACAAAAAAGCCTCTCTAGATATCACTTATATTCATGTTCTAAATGAAACTCACCTCATCAACGGCCTTGAACAAGGCATCCAGCAGAGAAACACCCCCAAAGGTTTCAGCCCATTCCTGCAGTAGACAAGTCATCCAAAACCAAAGGTGCCTTAAATCGCAGTAGCAAAACTAATCATTAGTATCAAGTAACCACACAATACAACTTTTGTACCAACAAAAGAATGACAGACAGAATGAGATACGTAGAATCCACTACACACCATAATTAATGTCGATAGAGGAATGAATAAAAGAAACCGTAGTGCCCTACTGCCCTCTATCCAGCTAAGATGTTCATTATGGGGGATGAGATATGCCTTTTCCAGTTCACGAGAATCTTAGATGCCTAAGGTCATAGTTGTTCTTGAGCACTGTGACAGTACTATACTGCTATGGTAACAGTATTGTACTTGAGCAAACAAGAATGAATATTATTGAGCAAACCTGGATGGTTACCAAACTGGCCAGATTGTGGTTGGGGACTGATAATTAATTAGAAATTATATAGAAAAATGAGAAAATCATTGTGCACATTAAAATTTAAAATTCTGATTATGTTTTTAAAAACAGAATTAGAATTACACCGTCACTTACCTCCCCTCACTATTTTACACCGTTCCACTAATGTTTAATAAAAAAAATCCCTAAAATTATATTTGTCCTCTTCTTCAATACTGTTTTTTTAGATAGTATTTTCTTGATATTTACTAGCAAGTTTAATATAAAAAAATCCCTAAAATTATATTTGTCCTCTTCTTCAATACTGTTTTTTTAGACAGTATTTTCTTGATATTTACTAGTAAAAAAGTTTTCACAAAGTTCTGTTGTCACCATTGAGGCATTGACGTTACTTAATGTAGAAGGACAAGGAGTCCCCCATGAGTATGATGTTCATCATTCCAACCCTCATACACTTGACAAATTGTGCAGAACTACTGATTGAAAATCAACACAGACAAGGCAAATCACAAGCAAAATAACACATAGCTGAACTTACTAGGGAGTGACACTAACAACTCCCAACCTTCACTTGTCGTACTTCAGACCTTACTAATTAAAGTTTCTCTTAGAGGAGGGAGTGTAATTTTCTCTTCATTATAGGTTTATGACTTGGTATAAAAGCAACAGGAAAATGTATATTTTAGTGTAATATATTAATAACTGAATAAAAAAGCGGGGAATTTGATTAGCACATAAATAAACATCTAATAAAATCATCAATTGTATCTTAGAATAGTTTAGAGCATCATAAATGTCATGGACACAGTATATTTCCTGATTTGATTAAGACTATGAATCTAGAACTAGCATAAAAAAGATAAGCATTTTGTATCTGGTATCACATCATTGTACATAAGATCCCATTTCTCAAATTATTTCTACCGTTTTTCCTTCCTTACTTTAACCATATAATTACAACACGATGTATTATCAATGTGGTACCATCCTCAATAACCTAGCTACACTATCACTATTTCACTAACTAGTGCCCTACCCTATTGTAAAGATCTAGTTATCTCCATGATTATTTTCTTCCAATTCCCGTGGCTCTCCCAAACTTGGTGGACTTTGTACTGTAAGAACTAAGAAATCTAGTTTCCATTTTGTTATATGTTGCTAGCCATTATAGTGGTCACTTCTCATAGGTGGACTACGTGGACATTTTGTAGCACCCTCTCCCAGCTTCAATCATTTTCTTCGATAAGTCTGCTTTTAGGTATGCCCTCCAAGTACAATGTCTGCATCCACCCTAATCGTCAAAATGTCCCTCCCATTTCTCTCTTCTTCAAAAACTGCTATCTCTAATTTGCCCTTCTACTTTCCATCTATCCTCAAAACATGTTTTCTTTAACCATCGGATTCTCTATCCTATTGCTTTCACATCATACAATGTCTGCCGCTAATTTGGGCTTGTGTCGTCCTTCTCTAGTGTAACAAACCCACCAAGTGATTAAGGTGATGGTGTTGCAGCAGGAGCAACGGTATGATGGTTCCCGGATACTGTAAGTTTAACCTTCGTCGTGTGAGAAAGTGTGTGATGCGCACTTCCATGGTATAGTGGCCTCCCACTGTCTTTCCTTTGTGTCTCCTATCAGATTCAACCTTTCTTAGTTCCCCTTGATCATCCCCTTCCCAGGCTGTTTGGCTCCCTTGGGCTGCACTTTGCCATGTTTGGTTTGGATTCGTCAAACCAAGTGTGTACTTCCTACTTAATCAGTTGAGTTTTTTTTTCTTCAGTTGGCTCAGGTATTTCTTTGTTCTTCCAGTTGCATGTATAGTATGCAAGCGTTCCACTCTACTCTGTCATGTAACAATTATACGAGCTCTTCAGCCTGATGATGATTCAAGCTATCTTCTTACCCTCCAACGACACTTGTCCCTTAGATATATCTAGAACCCCTGGGTTGCCTTTTCAATCATGTTTTGCTGGGGCATCTTCATCTTAATTTAAGTGCTAATTTGTAGAGTCTCGTGATATCATTATTGTATATAAGATTTTTTCAAAGTACATAAATGATCTCTTAATGTCCCATTATTTCTACCGATTTGTTTCCTTAATATGATACAGTAAGAGTTTAGTATTTAGTTAAATAAGAGCTAGTACTTTGTATTCTGTATCATGGTATCATCATATTATGCACTTTTCATTACTCCTTTTGTACCTCCTAAATCATACAAGTATTTTTAGACATTGAAAGGAGCATAAACTATTGCCAAACAATGCCTAGTACTCTAAGAGGTAATACAAAATATGGAAATCTTGTATAAAAAACACAAATTTTAACCACAAGCATCTTATGCCCTAATAACATCCAAGATGCTTATAAGATTTCTGCACATTAAACGCCTCTAAATACTTAAAGAAATCTTAAAACAACAAAAAGACAATGTTTAATAGTAGCACCTTTGAGGCTTCAAACATGTAGGCGTCAAAAATCTGCTTAAAACTGTCCCATGATTCCTCTGTGAAAAACTGGTGAGCTTTAACTGCGCTAAAAACCATTATACGCGTATGGTATTATAGGAAAACTAAAAGGAAGGATGCAAGAGCAGAAACAAAAAGTAAAAGCAAAATTGTTAAACCACTTATTTGACCACAATAGTAATTTGGGAAATGGAGAGACTTGAACTCTCAGCTTCAAGAGCAACAGTATTTAACTGTCTGTCAAGCCTTTTGACAACACTCCCAATGAAATAAAAAGGATTATATAGCGGGTTGCCATGTCGCAGTCTAAGCTGACAATAGCATTACCCATAATCCTTCTTTTTAAGTTTTTTTTATTATATGGACAATTTTCAATACATCATAAGATACTAAGGTACCTGAAGTCATAATCTGGATACATGTGATAGAGGGCAAGAACTAGGTAAACCAATGTCTTCCGGCTGGAAAAAAACATATAATTAAAACATGCGAGAGAACTCTCGGTCATAATTTTCTCTTTGCAAAACTTATCTAGGTAGTACGTAATGGCTACCTGGTTCTGGCTGATAAGGAGTCAACCGGTGAGGATAAGGAGTCAACCGGTGAGGGAGAGTCATTGTCAGATGATTTTCCAAGATAATCAAGAATCTGAAATTTAAGAAGTTCAATAAATAATTCATAAATTGACAAACAACAACAACAACAATCAAAATTAAATAAATTTAAGTGCCAAAGGCATGTCATATGGCATGAGCATGAACATGAACATATAAACAACCAAGTTTAAAACACGGTGAATTAAATTACCCAAAAAAATCCTTAATTAGCAATATCCTTAATTATACTTTTAATACTTGTTGAGTGTATGTTTGATTCCACTTTTGGAGGGGTCAAAATTGATTCAAGAGGTTTGACATGTTTGGTTCTTCTAGAGTAGAATTGATTCCGTCTCAAAAATCGATTCTAATTAAAGTTAGAAATTGTATTTTTTTTTATATTCAACTCAGTTATAACGAGAATCAATAACTCCCTCAAGATCAATTATTGTCACCAAAACCAAACAAACACTAAATCAGGTTGCTAAATTAATTAACAATATCCTTAATTATACTATTAACACTTGCTAAACCAGCTTCAGATGCATTAACATTTTGTAGGGATGCGAAATTCGGCTTACCTCATTACTCAAACTGATAGAGAGTTTCTTATCTGCTCCAGAATGTTTACCTATGCATAAAATACAACTAACATTTATTATTCACTACCCCAACAAAATCCAAAAAACAAATTCCATTTATGTCACCAATTCATTCTTACAACTATAAGCTTCAATGCATCCTTTGATAGTACGTTCTCCCAGATTCAAATTACTCAAGAAATCGCTAAGCCTGAAAATATTTTTTACCAGACTCTTATCATATACCAAAATCATGCAACAAAATATCACAAAATTCAATTCAAATTCGTTCGAAATTACAATTACCGATCCAAAGGAGCACATTCAAGAAACTTCATGATGAACTGCGTTTGAATAATTCAAATATGACAGCGATAATCGAAGCTAGAACCCTGTAAGGTAAAATTAATCGAAGATTACGAAAATTTCACGAGATTAGAAAGTTATAAAACAGATTGCGAAATCAAAGCATGTGATAATGAGAGAAATTGAATTGAAACTGGAAATAGGAGTGAATTATTGAAGTACCGAAGAGAATGAAGACGAAAATTGATTGGTTTGTTGAAGATTTGAAAAGATCAACACGTAGATTTGCGATGTTAGGGTTTGAAAATTTGGGGGAAATAAAGGGATTAGGAAGCGGTGAGAATGGAATATTCTGTGTATTTTGATTTAGATCAGATCGTTACGTGGAAGATAGAGAGAGGTTCGTAAACGAATTTTTATGTTGCCAATAAGGGCATATTCCAGATTTTCGGTACAAGAATTTTTTTTTTTTTTTTGAGTAAATTACTATCGCTTGATTTAATAATTGAATTTTAGTGCTCGTGAACTTGGCTTTTCCCCTCATGTTTAATGGTTGAACTTCCCTTCGAAAAAAAATTAAGAGAATTTTTTTTTTAAACAACAAATTTTATTTAAGAATAAGATATTTGCTCAAGACGAATAGAAACATGTAAAATTTAGAATAGAAACTAAATACACTGTATATATGGAACACCCAAAAATAAACATCTTACAAAACACCATTGATGATAACACCCACAAAAACAACGTCATCACCTAAAACGGACTTCTTTACGAAAGCGACTATTGTAAAAACGATATCCAACATCACTCATCATTGCTACTCACACCAAAAGAAGCACAACAAAAATTGAGAGAATTCATTTCTCTAATTTTGGGTGTGGTTGATTTTTTAACAAATATGATTTTGAGATATAATATATTTGAATGTGCAGTGATAAAAAATGATTTTACAAAATTGATTTTAGTTTTCTCAAAAAAGAATATTAATTTTATTTAGAAGTAAGTTTTTTTTCTTACAAGTTTAGTTAGAAGTAAGTCTAATGTTAGTATCTGACGGAAAAAAAAAAAGTCTAGTGTAAAGTAGTTAAAAGTATGGTTTAATTGCAGTTTTAACCCCCTAACTTTCACAAAAATGCGATTTTGGTCCCCTAAGAATAAAAACTATAAAACGGCACTCTAAGTTTTGCATTTGTACCAGTTTTGGCCCCCAAGGCAAAAAAAAAAAAACTTAATTGCAATTTTAACCCCCTAACTTTCACAAAGTTGCGATTTTGGCCCATAAGAAAAAAAACTACAAAACGGCCCCCTAAGTTAAACATTTGTGGCAGTTTTGGCCCCCAATGTCAATTTTGAATCGGTCTACGTTGATGTGGCACCCCAAGTGAGGTGTCACGTGTTATTTATTTTATTTTGCCTTGGGGGCCAAAACTGCTACATATGCAAAACTTAGGGGGCCATTTTGTAGTTTTTTTTCTTAAAGGCTAAAATCTTAACTTTGTGAAAGTTATAGGGTTAAAACTACAATTAAGCCTAAAAAAATAACATGTGACACCTCACTTAGGGTGCCACGTCAGCATAGACCGAGTCAAAATTGGCATTGGGGGTCAAAACTGCCACAGATGCAAAACTTAGGGGGCTGTTTTGTAGTTTTTTTCTTAGGGGGCCAAAATCACAACTTTGTAAAAGTTAGGGGGTTAAAACTGCAATTAAGCCTAAAAGTGTTCATTTGAACAACACGACAAAAAGAGGCGATTTGTACTCTTTTTCACAAATACAGCACCAAAACAAGTAAACAAAGTGGCTACAACAAATACAAGATTCAAAGTGAGCGAGTATGAACCGAATAAAACAAAAAACGAAAAAATATTAACAAAAATTTAAATTAAAAACTCATTATTCGTCTATTTTCTTCCTATCTTCCATCTTCTTACTCTCTTCCATCTTTGAACAAATCATCAATCTCAAACCCCTAATAAATTCATCAAAGCAAAATTCCAGAAACTCAAATCTATGAAAAATTTATCAAATCAAATTCTTCAATCTTAGATTTTTGAAAAATCCATCAATTAACCTTAAATTCCTCAAATCTAGATCGAGTCAAAATTCATCAGATCGATTCCCCAAACTCTCTTCTTGATTTTCTTATTTTTTTTTGTTTTTGCATATGAAGGTGAAGGTCCTTCTCATTCAATATGAAACAAAATAGAGTTGAAATCACACAAGTAACATATGATGCTTTACAACATAAAGAAATCATCAAAGTTGTGTTTAGAAAACATGGGTAGGTATGCAATAGAAGGATTTTTTTTCTTCTCCAAAGTGTGTTTGGAATATGGAAATTGATGCTAGTTATCTTCTAGAGAGTGGTGGTTTAAAGGAATCAAATTGGATAGGGTATGTTGTTGTGTTTGTGATGAAGGGGAAAATTGGGACCGAAAGCTTAGAGAATTGTATAGAAAAATTGAATGAAATTACGTTGATAGCATTATGGATGTTGTTGGGTGTCGAAGAGAGTGGATGAGTTCTTAATTTGAAATTTTGTTAATTCATTTTTTTTATTTAGTCCCACTTCTAACTTTTGTTTTTGGATTTCGTCCCTATAACATTGTGACGGGTCATTTGAAACAACTCATCAGTTAAACTTGCCACATCATACGTCATCGCATCATCATCCCGTTGGATACATGCTTTTTTTGTAACAACTGAAGACGACATGAACCAAAATCAAAATATTTAGAACTTACAAAGTCTGTTTCGCAACAAAAAAAACGAACTTACAGAAACAATTCAACTATTTAATATTTTTTATTGTGAATATTCTCTATATTCGATTACAAGCTTATATGAATATCACGACTCAATTGAATACTACCCCTTAATGGTAGCTTTTATTCACAAAATACATGACAATACAAGTACTTCTTAATAAAATTTGGATGAAAATTAAGACAGAAGAGAAAATTTTAATTTTTTTCTTTAATCCTTCGATTTTCAAAGAAAATGAGTTTTAATAGCAGTTTGATTAGACGTATGTAAAGTCAAACAAAAAATTATTTTCATCATAGAGGTTCTAAAATAATTGTATTTCCTCTACAAAGAAATAATAATAATTGTATTTCTCAAAGCACCGTTTTCTTTCATTTATTTATATAGAGAACAAAACCATTTGGTCTCAAGAAATTTAATAATTCATGTAACAAGATGTTCGACAACAAACCATTCATTTAAGTCTTCATATTAAATCCAGTTTATAAATCAATAAAATTTAGTTAGGACAAATGAAACTGACAATTATCCATTCCAATTAACAAGAAATTTGACAAGAGCCATCTAGTCTACTTGGTAAAAGCTTTTGATTATACATTTAACTTTGGAAGTCAGTTCATAATTCAATAAGTTGGTACTTTGTTTAACAGAGAAAAATAAGGTAAAGTAAAGTAGTCAAACATACATCATCAAGCCTTCAATAAAAGTACCATGAGCCAGAGGGCAAAGGCCTTGACTTAAGCATATTTCCAAAATAGCTGTATTTCCACTAAAAAAATAATAATAATTGTATTTCTCAAAGTACCGGTTTCTTTTCATTTATATATATGGACAGTTTCTTTGGTGAAAGGAATTTTGAGAATAAATAACAACATTAAATAAATATGGTCAAATGTTTTTTTGGAAATGCTAACTAGTATTCTAAGGACACTTTTTAAGAAAAGTAAGTTTTTATAAAAATTTATGCATTTAATGTATCAAAAATTGAAATATTAAGTCTTTTCAATAAATAGTTTGTTAATTTAGTATCCTTAAAGAGTGCTCTAAAGACATTCGTTAACAATTTTTTTTTTTAACCTCAAAATATGTGTTTTTTTTTTGTCTAGTGATTAGAAATTTACCTTTTAAAAGTGAATAAATGAAGTGTTTAGAATTCGAACCCCAACCGTTGTAATATTTTTATTTTTTTACTTATACCAAAATAGTAATATTTCATTAAATAAAAAATATAGAAACAATAAATGATTACTGGAGAAATAATGAATGAGTTTCCATGAACAAAAAAACTACAAACAACAAACAAGACAA
>Ga0099826_10002375_pt1 | contig 12120 bp, 6 predicted proteins | sample Mtrugardesep15_FD_76830 | JGI IMG/M metagenome (GOLD analysis project Ga0099826, IMG submission 76830) | Root nodule microbial communities of legume samples collected from California, USA - M. trunc garden sep15 | ecosystem: Host-associated > Plants > Roots > Nodule | place: USA: California...
CAAAGCTACCCCTTTTGACTATGGGAGTGGACATGTTGATCCAACAGCTGCCTTGGACCCTGGCCTCATCTTTGATGCAGGTTTCATTTCTTCTTCCGCATATAACTAATTACTTGTTCGTAGAACTTTTAAATTGTCAGTTAACTTTGAAACATGGATTTATTTCAAGTTCAGAAATCTGAAGAGTAAACCAGCATTTAGGTCCTCGAAATTGTAAGGGTCAATCAATTTCGTCCCACCATCAAAATTAAAGAATGCCAATAAATTTAGAACCTCCATCAAACATTAAAACCAATGAAATACCTATACCTATATATTGACTTAAATAGTTTCTTGCTAGATCAAGACAAGTATAGAATCTTAAAAATTATGGTGCTAAATTTGAGAAAAAAAGACTAAATTGACTTACAATGTTCAATTTAAGGGACTAAATTGTGCTATTTTTTAAATTTGAAGGACTAAATTGATCGACCCTTACAGTTTCAATGACTAAAATGCTGATTTACTCAAAATCTGAATCCCGGTTAACTTAAAGACTTCTTTGAACCCTTTTTATGATGGCAGTTCATGCAAAATGTTCATCAGAAGACAAAATACTATAACATGAAATATGGCTGAAATGAATATGAACCCTTTTTATGATGGTAGGTCATGCAAAAAGTTCATCAGAAAACAAGATACTATAACATGAAATATGGCTGAAACGAATAAAAAAACATGGATGGAAGTAATAATTAAAGCCACTTGTTATATATCTTGCCAAAGCTGCGGATTTTCTCTCCCATCTTCTGCATTTGTTTGCTATTTTCTCCCACAATTAATGGTTCCCTAAAAAACAAGGGGAAAACCAAAGAAAAATAACAGCAACAATTTTAGTAAATTTATCTCATCAATTTTGTTGTTCATTTTGCAGGATATGAGGATTATATTGGCTTCTTATGTACAACACCTGGCATCGATGTTCATGAGATAAAGAACTACACTCATGTACCATGTAACACTAGTATGGGCAAACCATCGAATTTAAACACTCCATCCATCACAATTTCCCATCTCGTGGGAACTCAAGTTGTCCACCGCACCGTAACCAATGTAGCCGAGGAAGAAACCTATGTGATTACAGCCAGAATGGAACCAGCAGTTGCCATTGAAGTCAACCCTCCTGCAATGACTATCAACGCCGGCACATCACGTCAATTTTCTGTGACACTGACGTCTCAATCAGTGACAGGAAGTTATAGTTTCGGAGAAGTTTTAATGAAAGGGAGCAGAGGGCATAAGGTGAGGATCCCTGTTGTGGCGAAAGGATTCCCACGATAGAGTCTTGTTTGGTCTGTTGACAAAGGCTTGTAATATTCTTTGTATGTTGTGGGGAATAAGTTAAGGTATGGCGCTAGATTTGTTCATCCAAAAATATAATATATTATATATGATATTGAATTATAAATAGGTGTAATGTAAAGGGGGGGTGAAGCCTAGTTTGTTCCATTCCACGTATAAAGTTTTGGTTATATTATTGTCTAGTCATTTGTTAAATGCTTCTTTGTGAAGTTTTTACATGTATCTGTAACCATTCACTAGTCCAACAGTCACTTGCTTACTGCAGGTAATATAATTAATACATGAAATAATTAGTATCTATTACATCTCATCGGGTATTAATTGCAAAGTATCAATCAATCTTACTATAATGCTATTGGTTAGTTATGATTTTCCAGGGTTTTTCTGTCTGTAAGAAGGAAGTTAATAATTTCTTTGCAGGGAACTGATCTTTCGTGTTGAATGGCCAATAGAAACGCTGCGAAGTGTTATGGACACTCACTCTAACGAGCCACTATCTTATTGAGTGAAATTCACGTGGATATCACACACTGAAAAGAGATCCCACATAAAGGGGTGATGCCCATATGAGTTTCAACCAATAGGAAAGTGAGTTTTAGAGGAAATGTTAGAGAGTGATCTTAGTATTTTTCATAAATGTTTACTATTGCTTTGTTTTTACATTAACTAAATCGCGTACCAATGTATATGGAACATTATTTTTACAACATTATTTTTATAGCTAAATCGGAAACTTGATCTCTTAATTTATATGTTTCATTTTGTTCACTTATTGCTTTTGTCAATCATAACAGCCATTTCCGTTGATTTTTAATTGTTTTTTGTCAACTAGCCTAGAGGTTAGAGAAATTGAATAAGTGAGTTGTTCATGATTCGAACTCCGACCTTACATATGTAATGCATTATCCTTTCCCTAATGAGCTAAGCTCACGGGGACTAACATGATCCACTTTAAACCTTATTAACTTTTTAAATTTTAATCATTAGATTTTTTTTTATTTTTATTTTTTTCATTTCAAAAAGATGATCTTTGGATGATGTAGGTCTTTTGTATTTACCGTGAGCCACCAACACCTCATATTTTTGACTTATCTTCATCTTCTTCTCTCCGAGTAAGAGAATCTTTATTCGTGTTTACTAGATTGAACACACACGGCAGTAGCTGGGTGTAGTTGTAGTATGTACGTGGCTCTTTATTGCCAATCTAACACCACGTTTCTGATGATTTGTTAAGCATCGTTGGTCTTTTGCTTGTAGGGTTCGAGAACTGGTTTTTTTTTTTTTTAATAATTGGGATTATTTGTAGCAAACATTATCGACCGTAGAAGAGATGAAATTACAAATTAGTAATAATTAATCTGTGATATGTGTGGGGAGGGTGGAGTAAAACATTTATCGAAGACATTCATTCAAGTTGATCCAAAAACAGGATGAATTATTTTCAATATTATATTATTAATATATGTACTATGCGATTGCGATATAAGATGAGAAATGACATTTTGCAACCTAAAAATGTCAGAACTCATTTCCTCATTGTTCTCTTTCTGTCTGTAAAGTTGCAATTAAGTTAAGAGACGCGATCACAGCTCACTTGAGTTATCTTCAACTCAAACTCTCTAAATCATATGCTATGGTATGTCCTCTCTCTGTTTCTCATCTTTTTAATGTACTTTATGCTTCTTTTGGGTCAATTAATGAACTGCTCCATATACCTTAGTACTTGTTTAATGCTCTTTCTGGGTACAATCAACATCCCAAAATGACTTTTCTAATAACTATTACTAAAGGCAACTGAAGGGAAGAAGCAGCCCATAATTGTTCTGACGAAGCCATTCTCATTGGAAGTTGAATCAGATTCAGAACCGAGTTATGGTTACAGAGCACCTAATCTTATACGTCGCTTGTTAAGTTTACTTAAGAATGTGCGACCAGGAGCAGATCTCACCAACTTACAGGCAAGTACTCTTTAACCAATTACGGTGATTTGGTTGAAACTCCAATCTGTGCTTTATGCCTAAAAATTATCTTGCCTATCGTGATTTTGCCAAACTTACCGTCAATCCATACATGCATATAGTCTCGTATATTTTATAATTTTGTGCTCACACTAGGATTGGATACATAAATAATATAAACCGTCTGTCTAATACGCATTGGAAATTAACAAGTGACCTTAGCTTGTATTCATGTGCAGCTTCCGCCTCTATTTTATTTTCCAAAATCACAGCTTCAATGCTATGGCGAATCGGTATACAGCACAACTGCAAATTCAAACTTGCTGAACAAATGCAACAATGAGCAGAGTCCATTGGAAAGGTTCACATCTGTCGTAGCATGGAGCATATCTACTACACGCCCTACATCTTTTGGAGTTGCTCCTTATAATCCCATTCTTGGAGAGACACACCATGTTTCCAAGGGTAACCTTAACGTTCTACTCGAGCAGGTTTCCGCCAATCCTCCTGTATCTGCCCTCCATGCAACAGATGACAAGGAAAACATTGAAATGATATGGTGCCAGCAAGCTGTTCCAAAATTTCGCGGTATCTCAAATATCACAAAACTCACTCCTCATTATATATCATTAAATTGTCAACTTCATATGCGCTGTCAGTATTAAGATTTTTGCATTGTTAATCAATCATAATTGTCGATCATTAAAAACGTTTGACTTGAAGCCTCGAATAATATCTACTTATAAAGTCACACATATGATTGGTTTTGATTTGCTGACAGTGTAAAACTTTTTACTTACAGAAACGATGTATCAAAATTAAACTCTTATTTCAAGTAAATTTCAAGTTGTAAATGATGTCCCTTTACTTTAGGTACAAGCATTGAAGCTGAAGTTCATGGTAAAAGGGTGCTAAAGCTCAGAAATCATGGGGAAACATATGAAATGAATTCTCCTCGCCTCTCAATCAGAATTCTTCCAGTTCCAGGAGTTAGTTGGGCTGGGAATGTTAATATACGGTGCAAAGAGACAGGCCTTGTGGCTGAGTTATCCTATGAATCATCCTATTCTTTTCTTGGACTTGGAGGGAATAGTAAGTTGATAAAAGGGAAGATCCTTGATTCCTCATCATTCAATGTACTATATGACATTGATGGTCAATGGGATAGGTTAGTGTAATCCCTCATTATGTCGCACCATATTATACCTTTCACTTTCATTTTCTTTGCAATGAAAACAATTAATCAAGTCTTACAGACAACCAGCTAATCATTCGTTAGTGACGTGCTTGTTATTATGCTACGTGTCTTAGTGTCACGTTTCTTATCAAAATTGATATATGTATTTTAGGACTGTTAACGTGAAGGATACAAGCAGTGGGAAAGTCAAAGTGATATACGATGCAAAAGAAGTCATTTCAGGGCTCAAAGCTCCTATTGTCAAGGATGCAGAGGTAACTAACAAGGAATATTTAAGTTTTTAAAATAACAAAATTGTTATAAGTTTTTGTTATTTTAATTAAGTGGCATGTTAATTTTATTGGATATGAGCTGAAATTCTGTTGTTCATCAGGGTGTTTGGCAAACTGAATCAGCTCTTATTTGGGGTGAGTTGACTCAAGCCATTATTAGCAATGACTGGGAGAAAGCAAAAGAAGCAAAGCAAGGTGTGGAGGAAAGACAAAGTAAGATGTTGAAAGAAAGAGACACCAGAGGGGAACGTTGGACTCCTAAGAATTTTTTGGTGTCTTACAGTAATGAAAGTGGGTTGGACTGTGATTGTTCACCCATTAATACATGGGTACCTGCTGCACCTATCATAGCCCCGTAACTTTTTTCTTTTTGACAGAACAAGAACCAAGCAATTTCATTAGTAATAATACAGTCAATTCATCTAGCAATATCACAGAAGCTAAACTTGTCGCCACCCAAGTTAAAATGTGGGCAATCTTATTTGTTAGTCTCCGAATAAACTCAACATAAAGTTTGTGACAGAAAAATAAAGTGCACCGAAATTATAGACATCATCACGAGTATGTTTAATTTAATCCACCACTCGCTTAGAGTCCAACTCGATGCATGCATTATCCATCTTGTTATCACAAATACATTTTACAGTTAAAGTTTACGACCACTATCGCTCGAGCCACCTTGTGACAGTTCTCTCTAAGCATGAAAGTTGCAGCTTGCAAAGTAGAGATAACCTGCAATCTTCCAACATAACCAAACCGCATTGAACTATAACCAAAAGTTCTTCATATGTGTTCTAACTTAGACATTGCTTGGTGTCTGAGAGTTGGATTAAAGTTAATCGCGACTACTCTCTAAGGTGGATTATGGTCTTAAAGCTTAGTGTGGTGGTGTTATAAGTACGTCGAATGGCAATTTTGTTGTGGGCTTTTCTCCTAATCGAGGAACTTGTTCGATCACAGTTGCTGAACTTTCGGCCATTTCTCAAGGAAGTCAACTAGCCAAGAGTAGAGGGTATCCCAAAACTTTGATTGAGACTGATTCTCAATTAGTGATTAATCTAATTACGAGAAGTTGCCCGACAACTCATCCTTGTCATGAGTTGGTAAGTGACATAAAGAATCTTGCAGCGCAAGTGACTTCGATTCATTTGTCTCACACTCTCCGAGAGGCAAATCAAGTGGCGGATGCTTTGGTTAAACTTGGTCTGTTCCAACTTGGTCTACTAAAGATTTATGATTTCTCCTCAAATTGTATTTCTTTAGTTTTACTAACCGATAGAATTGATACTCTCTTCGATGTTTTCAGTCCTTTTGTTTTTGTTTTAGAGTCTAGCAGCTCCTCTTTGTTCACAAAAAAAGATGATGCATACAATCTATTTTAAAAAAATGAGAATAATTATGTTGGAAAAAAATAATATGAAAATCTTAACAAATGTCTTTAAGACATATGATAAACAGTTTAAAGTAGATTTTTTTCTTAGATTTATGTATTCAACACATATAAACATTAAAAAACAACGTTTTCAACCAAAAAAGAATTGTGTAACATGTGGCCGTTCAATGTTACCTTTTTTATCTCGTTATAAAAGGCTGATTTATTTCTTATAGATCTCACCATATATAAGACAAGACAATTAATAGAGGTAACAGATATAGGGTGTGTGAAAGACATTTACAAAGATCTCGGGGGGGCTCAATACTCCCTCCATCCCTTTGAACATTTTGCAAAAATCACAATTATTAAGGAATGTTGTTGAAGTAATAAATTTATAATTAGAGATGGATGATATATTATTTTTCTGCCTTTGTTTGTTTGAAGAGAAATAAGGAAGAGAAAAAGGGAGAATAGATGTTAGATTTTGGTAAAATAATAATATTTTGATCAATTTTTGATTCAATTTTAGATATAAGTTTATAAGAGCACCTAAAATGTAATAGTGAAAATATATATTGGTGTCAGACTAGAATCAATTCACTTTGCCACCATTCATTTTTGGATATCAAAATTGCTTTGACTTTGTACAAACATCTTCATAAATGCATCAAATCACGTTTTGCACTCCCGCGTTTAATCAAAAAAGCTTTGATAACAAGTGTCCATGATTCAAAAAAATAAATAATTGATAAAATTTATGTTGAAAAGGTTACCTTTTAATGTTTCAATATGTTGAATACATAACTTCAAGATAAAATTTTCATTTCAAACTTTTTATCTAAACTAGAAGAATATTCGTTAGAATTTTCCTTTAATCAATTCTAACGTGTATCCAAACATAGACTATATTCATTCACATTTTCCCTTTTATTTTTTTTTATTAAAATATTCGTTCTAACTTTTTGGTTAAAATTATAAATTTAATTATAATAATAATATTCATTAATTTAAATAAATTGATTTTTTTTTTTACAAATTTAAATTGAAAATTATTAAAATTAATTTAATCCATTAAATTAAAGATTGAATTAACGTTACTTGATAAAACAATGAGATCAAGGTTTTTTTAATCAAGGGCATTTTGGTACTTCCAAAAAAATTAACACTTCTCTTTTCTTTATTTCTTTTATATTTCTTTTGTACCAATCAGCTCATTAAATTAACTCTATTTCTCTTTTTTCACACTTTTTCTCATCTATTTCTCTCTTAGTTGGATGAGACAACGGTATGAGATACAAAATACTTATTTTTTATTTTAAATTGTAGACATGTTTGTAAATATTTCTTGTATGACTAACAATCAATTCATGCTAAGGATGAATGACTTGAGATTCATAGGGTTCAAAGTATGAATGACTTTAGATTCTCACATGTATTCCAAAGTTTATTCTTTGTAATATGTCTCTATCTTGAATGGTGGCCTTCATTTTTGTTTTTCATATATTATAAATATAACAATAAACAATATTCCTCTCTTTGAGACGTACAAACAGGGACATAGTTTTCATATACGTTAACTAATTAGCATTTTGACACCACAAAGCTTCAGCAACTACGTATAATATAAAAATGTATATGTTATAGTATAGGCTTATCAAGTTCAATTTATATTGATTCCGTGTTAACCTATGCACAAGTCATGATATAAAATTGAGTTGGGACAAAGTTGGACATAACGTAAATGAATGGAGGATGCTGTGACAATTGACATGTGACATTTTTCTTCTTCTTCCAAAATGGAGTTAGTGCAGTTAACATTGGCAGGACGGGCCCGTTGATGTTCTTGTAGTATTAAGTGTGGAAAGCTACCTTCTTCAACAAAAAAAAGTGTGGGAAAACAAGGTTGTGTGTGGAAGATAGACGAATCTATCTTATGAGTGGATCATGTCATTACATGGTTGTCTTTTTCAAAGGGAAAAAAGAAATTTTTCATTCATGATTAGCACGCACAAAACGTGCAGGAAACAAACCCTAATATGCAAATAGTCCTCTAAATATTAAATATTTTGGTTTAAGTCGTTATCATTTTGTTTTTTGTTTTGTTTTAGTTCTTTCAAATATCTAATATTTTGCGTTTGATCTTTGTTGTTTTGTTTTAATCCTTGCAAAATTAATATATAATAGAATTGGTATTTGTAACATGTAGAATATTTGATTTTAATCTCTTAAAGTAAGGATGAAAATGAATATTATAGAAACCAATTTTAAAATTAAATGATTTACAAAGATTAAAATAAAACAATAAGGATCAAAATAAAAGATTTTATATTTTCAGGGATCAAAACTATTTTTTTCTTCTTGACAGAAACAAAAATCCGAGTCTATACTTATAAACAGTGACTTCCTTAAAAAAATAAAAGTAAACGGTAGCTATCAACATAGGAAATAACGAGTGCAGATCATCTCCATTTAAGTAGAAAATGGCAATCTCAATTTCCATAGTTAAAAATATGACACGTGGAAAAATTAATGTGATTGGTCCTGATTCATTCAATATATTATTATTTTTTAATTAAAAAGATAGAAAACCGTCCCTTTCTTCTTACTCTGCTCCTCGAGTAAGAAGGGGGAGCACTTCAGTGCCTTTGAGGCGGGAAAGGCATATGCCTTTGCCCCAATCATCAACTGACACGTGGCAATGCCTTAATTAAAAAATAAAAAAAATAAAAATTGAGAACAGGAAGAGGAACAAGGAGAAAACGCAAGAAGCAGGAGGAACATAACCCAACTATCAATAAGCGCACCACCGACACCTCTATCCGACGCCGTCCTCCACTGCACCGCCGTCGCCTCTCCGACGCCGTCCTCCGCCGCACCACCAACCTTCTGCCCTCTGCCACTTCAACCTTCAACACACCACCAACCTTCAATTCACTAGTTTTAAGCTTCTTTGACACTGAATCGACCACCTCTCAGCTACTCCCCGACGCTGTGGCTTCTCCTCTTGCCTTCTCCACGACCACCGGTGAAGATGATGGGTCTCACAGAAACATGGGTTTCAAATAGAGTTGACTTATGAACATGGTCATTGCTAGTTCACGTGTTTGTGAATTAAAGATTGCAATCTCATCGAATCGATCCTTCTGAAAAATTAGAACCGTTGCAATGGCTTCGGTAAATTTTCATAACAATTTCGATCCTTCTATCAAAATTAGAACTATAAACAATTTCAATAAAAAACAGTATGATTTTAAAACCCACCCTCTGTGATTCATGGTTTTTCATTTTAACTAGGATGATATCAATTTGATGAATCATGGTTTTTCTTGTTTGATTTTTCATTTGAATGATATCTCTTCTTTGACGAATAAGGTTTTTAAGTTTGATCAATAAAATAAACTCAAATTAATGGTTGATTTTCATGTGAATAATGTCATGCAAAACTCCAAATTGAAAACACAGCACCATTTTCCCCAACCCACATATGGGTTTCAAAAATGAAGGAATATAGATAGAAACACGGAGGAAGGCATAAGTGCATGGTAGAGGAAACAATCAAAATGGGTCGGAAGTTGGAATGGAGAGTGAATTGAAGGCTGGTGGTGCAAATCCACGTGGCACAATCTGATTTGTTCAAAGGCTCCACAAAGGCACTAAAGTGCTCCCTTCTTACTCGTTTTCAGCAACACGTTCTTCGTCTTCAACCTTCACCAGTGGCACTATGCCCTTGAGTCCTTCCTCTTTCTCTGTGACTGAGTTGTTGTGTTTACAGCTTAATTCTTTAAAGTTCAACCTTAATCCCTTTTAACTTCTTCTGTTATAGTTCTTTTTGCTGCATCTATAGTCTCATAATCTTCTGGTTTTGGGTTAGATTATTAATAATCATAACCAATTTGAGTTGGTATGGGTTGAACATTAGAAGAGACATAAACATACCATTTTTTTTAAGGGATGAACAAACCCATTGACACCCACCTCTGATAAAACTCAAATAGAAGGGCAATCAACAAGAAGAGCTCCTACCCCCTATGACGGTGAAACGATAAGAGTCGGAACATCGACGGCAACACGAATACGAGTAGTAACAGTGATGTCAACCTCATGTTTGGTACGATGAGGTGTGGTCGGTGACATACCATTAATGAATCTGAACTCCAAAAGTGAGAAGAGGAAAGGGACGGTTTTCTATGTTTTTTAATTAAAAAAATAAAATAAATTATTGAATGAATCAGGACCATTCACATTAATTTTTCCACGTGTCATATTTTTAACTATAGAAATTGAGATTGCTATTTTCGAGGATCTGCACTCGGAAATAACTACATAACATACCAAAACATTTATATATGGTTTTTTTTGTTTGAGAGGTCATTATGTGTTATTGAGATTTTTAATTTTTATCAAATGTGGTTGTTATTGAGTTATTGCGTTTAAATCCAGTGATTGTAGTATAACTTTTCTTATTTGACACATGATTTTCTTATGATTAGGGTGTATTGCATTTAACTTTCCAACACTACCAGTGATTCAATGATAACACCAACCCCAACTGTCAAAATTATTGCAATGTCCTTTTATAAGATATTTTTTTTATTGCTATGGCTGAGAATGAAACATAACTAATATATGGATATATTCTCTTTCCTTAACATGCAATAACAATATTAGATAATTATGACATTATAAAGTTCTAAATTGTGGCTGGTTTTGTATTCTTAAGTTTGGGAGGAAAGAGACTAGAAAAGAAAGTTTGTGAGGAAAGATAAAAGTCTGAGTGAGGGTAAAAGGTTTTTTCCATCTATACATCAATACTCATAAAATCAGCTCTGATTCACGTTCAGCTACTTCATCTTCTTTACAAAGTTAGAGTTTCAGAAATATGGTAAGTTCATATTCTCCCCTTTCTGGCTCTCCGGTCCATCTTCAGTTTTCTTTCACTTTAGAGTATAAAGTGAATGAATTTCATTGATTAAGATTAAAAGCAGATATTGTAGCTATATTATAATAAATCATAAGTTTTTAAAAATAAAACTCTTAATTTTCTTATTTTACATTTTAGTCACTTTTAATGATTTAAATCCGTAGATCAATATAAACATGAACTTGAGGTTTTTTCTTTACCATGTTATTGATACGAAGTGAAACTAATCTCTGTTGAAAAATATAGGAGATATATAAAGTGTGTTCTTCTCTTTCAACTAATTTTTTTCATACCCAATAATCATTGGCCGAATCCTTGCTGCAAGGATCCAAATCCCTTATCATTTGAACTAATGAAACTAATGAAGTTAGAGGCTATTATTCTTAAATAGGCTCACGGTATTATGGAATAAGAGAAAGTATATAAGAACATCTGCATCTGCAGACTACTGCAATGCTAATTGTTTAAGATTAAGTTCTGTCCTTTAATTTTATTTTATTTTTGCATTGGAGTTGATCATTGAGGTGGGAACAAATGTCTCTTAATTTTTTTAATCCAAACTAATGGTTTCGAACACGAGCATATTTGAATATCTCGTCATTATGTTTTCCATCGTTTTTTACTTCGTTAATTAAGTCAAAAGGAAGAAAACCCACACCTTTCAAACTAAACATAACACTCAATCTTGAATCTTGATATTTGTCGTGTAGGAAACAAACATTGTACTCACAAAGCCATTCACAATAGATCACAACCAATCATCGGATTCCAATGGGAATTATAAAGCACCAAATTTTTTGCAGCAAGTACTAAGTCTCTTTAAGAATGTGCAGTTAGGATCTGATTTGTCACGCTTCAAGGCAAGTTTTGAATTATCTCCAATCCAATTAACTCAATTTGTATATTTTTAATGAACTATGAATTTGAATGTGCATGTATATTCTACAGCTACCACCTACCTTCAACATGCCTAAGTCACAGCTTCAATGGTATGGTGAATGTGTATATTCCACAGCCACAGGAGTGGACTTGCTAAACAACATCAACAATGGCAA
>Ga0099826_10002376_pt1 | contig 12120 bp, 6 predicted proteins | sample Mtrugardesep15_FD_76830 | JGI IMG/M metagenome (GOLD analysis project Ga0099826, IMG submission 76830) | Root nodule microbial communities of legume samples collected from California, USA - M. trunc garden sep15 | ecosystem: Host-associated > Plants > Roots > Nodule | place: USA: California...
CGCTGCTTTCCTCACTTCCCTTTTCTACCAACAAAGATATCTCACCGTATTAAGTTTTACAACTCATGTAAAAATATTCATCTGCATTTAATAAAATCAGATTCTAGTGCTATTTTTTGTGTTGGTGTTTAAAATATCTTTACAAATACATGTGTATCTTGGGTGTATAGAAATCAATATCATAATCTAAATCCTTATTGGATATCAAATAGGAGGAAATAGTCAATTACCTCTTGAAATTATAAGTTTCGTCAATTACCCCTTCCTGAAATTAACAAAATTTCAATTATCCCTCTAAAATTGCATAACGTTAATCCATTTACCCCCTCTGTCAAATTTTTCTGTTAGTCAACATGACGTTTTGCAAATACCTCCTGAAGTTTTGCACTTATGTGCAAAATGCCCCCTAAACTTGAAAATTTATATATTTTTTTTATCCTTAAAAGTGATTGCATTATCATTGAATTGTGGAGCATATTAGCTAAGTTTTGACGTTATACAACCATATATGTTCCTTTAAACGATCAAACAGTAACCATGTATTAGAGTCTAATGATATGAAAGTCAGCATAGTAAAGTACAACCACACTTGTCAGATGGAAAACTAATACATGTCATACATAATGAAGCATATAAATAATATATAATTGGCATAACCAAGAATTACCGAGATGTCAAAATATATGACTTAGCTATTGCTAATTTTAACCACACCAAAAATTTCCACTTCCTTTATATTGTGAGCAATGCACACCACCAACACACTTCTCTCACTTTCAAGAAAAAATACATAAACTTGCTACTTCTCTAACTTTATAAAGGATCTTGAAGGAATCATGGTCTTCTTCCCCCCGTTTTCAAAGGAATGGTAATAATATTATATTATGTACATTTCATTATTTTTTTTAAGAGAATAAAAAAAACATGATAGCCATCATCTTTTTGATCTCTAATGGGGTGAAGGGCAACTTGAAAAAGAACAAACATCTGATGTTGGAACAAATAAATACTTTTATATTTGTTTTGTAAATATTCTTGAGATTTGAACATTATTGCTGAGTTTACCAAATACTGTCAATTTGTTCTACCATACTGTCAATATATGGTTGTATATCATCAAAACTTAGGTAATATGCTCCACAATTCAGTCATAATGCAATCACTTTTAAGGTTAAGAAAAAAAAAATTAAGTTTATGGGGCATTTTGCACATAAGTGCAAAACTTCAGGGTGGTATTTGCAAAACGTCATGTTGACTAACAGAAAAATTTAATGGAGAGGGTAAATTGATTAACATTGTGCAATTTCAGTGGGGTAATTGAAGTTTTGTTAATTTCAAAAGGGTAATTGACGAAACTCACAATTTCAGGGGAGTAATCGACTATTTACTCTATCAAATATTGTATAAATGTTTGTAACCAAAAAAAATATTGCATAAATGTTTAGTTGGATAAAATGTCAATTTACTTCTTAAGGATTACCATCTCCATCTAGTCTTTAAAATATGGTGTTATTTAACATGGGAAAGGTGAATCCTTTCCCACCATGGAAAAGGTTGATTTTAACTTACAAGTGGCATTAAACAAATTGCATGTAACTTTGTTTGGTATTTTGGTTTAGACAAACAAACTCTAATGAGATATTAAACTAAACTTTGAATTACACCTCCCATTTAAAAAAACACTACTATCTACACCACTAAAATTCTCTACTACAATAATATATTTATCTTGAAATATTTTTATTTATTTGAAAGTATTTTTTTCTTTTTAAAATGATAAATGTGATATATGAATTTGTTGATATTTTTTTTAACTAAACTTATTTAACTTTTTTTTTAACAAATAAAAAATATTCATTTAAATTGAACTTATTTAATTTGATTACCACTAACGTACTTGTATGTCTGTTTTATATATAGATATGCAATAAATAATTTTTATTTTATTTTCATTGAAAACAAATTTTTCTGATCAATTATTGAAAACATATTATTTATTTATTCAAATTGGTATACATATGTCAAACGGAAAAAAATAATGATAAATATGTATATGGTTCTATAGAGAGAGTCAATTGTTTTTCAACAAAGCAAAATTATCGAAAATAGGAGAGAGTTCATCGTTTAAAAAAAAAATAGAAAGTAGTGCAACCATAAAAAAAAAAATGTAGTGTTGTTACTTTTCTACTCAATAACGTGGGTGTTTTTTTTTTTTAAGTGGGAAATTATTTTATTTTATAAAAAAATGATAAACATAGTAAAATAATATTAAAGGTTAAAATTGAAAGAAAATGTAAGAAGCTATAAGCTATTTGAGGGGTTCCAATAGAAAGTTTTGGTATTGACTTTTTGGTTTAGTCACATAGGTCCATTAAATAAAATAACATTAATCTATATAAGTGGGGTCTCAATTTTTGTAGAATGTTTAAAACCAAAAAGTTAACAAAAAGTTATAGGTAACCAATCTCAACCATTGAATATATTTATTAATATATCTATGGTCAAAACAACACCTTTCTTATGGTGGAAAAAGATTCACCTTTCCCATGTTAAATGACACCTTAATATATAAAGAAATAAATAGTTCTTCAAATTTATCAATTATCAATTTAGTTCAGAGTATATGAAAAATCTATTATGTTAGTCTCTGCACTTAATAGCAAAACATATTGAAATTTTTCGTGGCAGTCTCTAACATCTTAGTAGCATAGAATCAAGTGATATGTCTTATACTTTAAAAATTATTTATTATTTGTGTATATATATTTAAGTTACCAAGTTAAAGCGAAATTGATACTTTGCGTAATTGTAAACGCATTCATCGGTCACAAATTTTTTTCTTTCTATAAACACCATCATCAAGTTTTTTTTCTCTAGAAGAGTTTAACTCATTTCACCGGCAATTGTCTGGGCGATACATGGAGGAACACAAATTACAAATAGTGGCAACTATATATGAATGTCCCTGCTAGCAAATGAGAAACCATATTGACTTGTCGACTAATAAACTCGATTTTTGTTGAAGGATAGTTTTATAATTATTGATTGATGATGTCGCCTGACTTTGATATATTTGAGGAATGAGAAGAATATTGTATACCACCTAAACGACTTGATCCACTGAAAACTCCCAACCCAGTATAATGCACAAAGGAAACCAATTTTCACCAACTTGGACAAGAAGCGCAATAGGAATTAGGGGTGAAAATATGTTAGACCGAGTTAAAATTTGAAAGGCCTAAGGCCAAAAATATAAGGCTTAAGTTTGGTATGTCGACTATTATAAGTTTTTTTTTTTAGGTTTGAGCATGACCTTTTAAAAAGTCTGTTATGATCTGCTAGCCTGTTAAAAGTCTATTTTATATGAATATCTTTAACTAAGGAATTTGATCTAAGGTTAAATTGACTACGAATTAATAATCAATGAGATTAAACTCCATTTTGATATTTAACATGAATTTTTAGAGAATTTGAATATGCATTATATCATATTTCTATTTTAGTTTATAATAAAACATTTAAATATGCGAAAAATTAATGTATACAAATAGACTTAAATTACTAAAGAGATTAACAAATTTATAACATAATATAATAATATTAGTGATAAAAAATAAAATAAAAAGCTCAACCTGATTGGCCTATGAGGTTTTCTTATGGCCCGTGACTTGACATTTTTAGCTAAATAGACTTTTAAAAAAGTTCAAGCCTTCTCTATTTAAGAAAAAAAAACCAGACTTAGTCTTATTTGTTGTACGCTAGGTTGTAAGCCCCTATAGGTCGGTCTCATCTATTCCTATTCCTAATATGAATGTTCACGGTGCGATTTTGGTAGATTTTGAGGTAAAAAAACCATTTGATCCAAAATAAAAATTATGCGTGGTTTTGTTGACACTTTTTTAAAAACAAAAACCCGATCTCATCCCATTCAATTAAATGTGGTTTTATTTGGATCGAAATTTGGATATCCAAAATACAATTCTATTTTTTTTTGTTGGTATTAATATTACAAAAACATAGTAAAATCATATATTTGATAAAAAAAAATACAATATAAAATATATTTGAGATTAATAATATTGAATGAAAATGATCGATTATATTTGAAATATGTTGAGGTTCCACGAAGGAGACATCAATCCATTCCTTAACAAGCTGCCAAAGAGTTCCAAAAATAGGGCAATGGAGAAGGAGATGATATGTTGATTCATTATGACCACATCTAGTCACACACAACTTAGAGTCGTTTGAAATAATGTCACACATAACCAAGTTATCATTTCTAGGCCACCTATTGCGAAGAAGACGCCACACGCATACAGAGACCTTCAAAGGAGTACTTTTATGCCAAATATATGCAGACGCTGCATCACAGTTGTATATCTCCTGCCGCGTAAGCATTTGATACACACCACGAACTGTATTCCCATCTCCCACATTGGGCCACCACAACCAAACATATGTAACATTATCCTGCAAAGAAACATCAGCAAGCAAAGTTCTACACTCCTCAACTAACTCCTCCTCCCATGCTAACACACTACGTCTCCACAACCACCCGTCCCCCTCCTTCTCCCCACCCTAAGGAAAACATCTCCACCACTGTCACACCCTTATTAATAAACAAATCAAAAAGTCTCATAAACCTGTCTTATAAAGGAACTGATCCAACCCAATTATCCATCCAAAAGAAAGTAGTAACATTGTTACCAACTTTCTTCTGGATGATCTCCTCAAACCGACTCCCTTCCTCAACATCCAAACCATCTCAAATTCTCATAACCTCCCTACACCAAGAAGACTCGTCTCTACCTCCCTCTTTTAGCCACCCCTTCTTCTCACCGTAACGAGGTAACACCACTTTAAACCACAACCTCTCCCTATCCACCAAACACCTCCAACACCACTTACCTAAAAGAGCAATATTGAATTCCTTCATCTGCCTCCCACTTAAATTTACTTATTTGCTTCAATTGTAGAAAAAAAATTATCCACAATCATAGTCGATCGAGCAATTTATACAAAATGACATCCAAACACATTTAATAATATTTGATTTTATGCGGGTTTCAAAAATTGATTTTGTTCGGATTTCAAATTTTTTGGATAAATTTACCGTTTTATTTTAGAACAATTCAAATTTAAACAACCTTAAAATGTTGGATACCACCACACGGTCCTAGCAAGCAATGACATTCCTCATTCCTCGAGTAGGCCGTTGTATTGTAGCCATACTAGTCTGTACATCAGGGAAAGATGTGTCAATGTTGCATTTCAAAGTGATATTTAGTGCTTGTTTGGTTTAGCTTCTGGTTAGCCTAGAAGCACTTCTACATCCCCAAAAGTGTAATCAATTCTGACAGAATCAATTTTATTCAAAGCTGAACCAAAAACACACTCAAACATATAATATTTTTTTCATGGAGTAGGCATATGATACAAATATTTATCATAATTTTCTTATCCGTTTTTATAATAGGCTCCCATACTCAACAGTCAACACCACTATTATCAGATTTATTAAGGTAACAATACGTCACAATTTTTAAATAAATTTATATAAAGCAGTGTTATTTAACTTTGATATTTTGTTATATCAACTATTGTATATCTGTACTTGGTGTAAATTGGATGTTATTTTGACGGATCAAAGACTTGATTTGCCTTATATAATAAACATATTGTCAAATTTTGAATGAAAGCTATGAGAAATGAATATTGTGTTAGATTTAATAACAATCCATCATGTTTCTAAAATAAAAAATACAAATATTAGTTACGAAATTGAGGCCATAAAATGACTTCTAGTCATTGTTCCAAAGGGGAAACCATTTTTACACTTTTTCTGCATAGTTAGTTACATGTAGCGTACTCTAGTCCAGATTAAAGGAAAAGCGTTGTGGGAGTGTTGCATTGCATCCAGATTACATAACAAGAAAGGCACAATTAAGAATAAAAGATCTGCTATGCTTAAAAAAGCTGACTTTGCTATGAGAATACCTTGGTTTAGGTGATGCTTTAAACAACAACTTGGGCAAGGACTATTTATCATTATTTTCATGAGGAAAAAGTAACAAATTTTGGCAAGGGAGGAACGTTAAAGCATCTCAATCTGCCATGGTCAAGCTAAGACCAACAAAGCCAGGTTGGACCCTTCTCTTTTGTCATTTGCCTCTCTGCTCTTTTGGACCCATGCATTGCCATCTCAAACCGTCATTTACTTTAATATTGGAAAAGGTATAAGATTTGATGTAAAGAGAACATGATACTATTATAAAATGTACTGATTTATATTACGTATGTGTATGATTACCGTAAAAAAATGTATATATAATGGCGGTGAAAATTAAAGTTAAATAATTATTTTCTGAGAAATACCGGTTAAACGACTACGTAAGACTTAATCACTTATATTTAAGTTTCAATCATTTTTTTTTTTAAGTTTGAGTCACTCCTAAGAAAATTTGACGCCACATTTTCATCAAATTTTTTTAAGACATTATATATTATTCTATTCTTTTATATATCAAATATTTCCTCTATTTTTAGTTGATGTGACACTAACATTCATATTTGAATTTCAACAAGTTCTTCCTCAAGTGTGAATCACCCGCATCATTAGATTTAATACATAAAATGATCTCACTTCCACTACCCCAGCAAGTTGAACCATGATAGCGATACCACTTGTTGGAGAGCTTGAGGAGCGTTGAAGGTAGCAATGGTTTAAAAAAAATCTTAAGCTTATATGAGTTATCCATCTTATATATCCAAAATATCATTCATTAAACAACTACCAACCTCATTGATGGTTTGCGACAAAATTTTGTAGAACCTACAAAATGCAATGTTTTAGACTTGAATTCAATTCATTTGTGTTAGCAAAAGATCTAACTATACGTATAAAAATAAATATTTATTTGGTCGCAAACTTATATAAAAGTGAAAAAATTAAAAGAAAAATGAATCAAAAAATGTCTTTTTAAAATAATCAAATAATATGCGGTGTGTATGGTTAAATCTTTTTTCTCTAGGCTTGTGATCAAGACTTATGTGTGAAAGTGTAGAAATACATTTTGATTTGAATAAAACACAAAAATGATATTAGTATAATCATTTTTTAAAAACTTTTGTGACAACCCTTTTTCTTATTATCGCATTTGTTTTTATTTTCTCTCTTATTCTTTCTTTCTCTATTCTTTTTATCTAATAAAAAAAAAGAAAAAATAGTTATCACAAAAGTTTAGTAAAATTAATTATACAACTATCACTCCTCATAAAACAAACTTATGCACTAATTTCTTGTCATGACCAACCTTACACACCCTCTGACAAATGAAAAACAATCGAGTATCTCATCAGAACCATTGGATCATGCCCCTATAACATGGACCCCACTAGTAGTGGGGTAAAAAATAGATAGTCAGAACAATTTTCACTGACAGTGACATGAGTCATAAAATGAAATTTAAGAGCACAAGTTTTCTTTTTTCACACACAATATTTATTATTTTTATTTCCTCAGCTCAAAAACTGAAAAAACCACACTTTCTTTTTTCTTTTTCTTCTGCTTGAAGCTTTTGCATCGCATTCTAAAACAAAACAAAGCCCACAAATTTTTGACCCTTAATCCAACGCTCTCTGATTCAACTGAATGCAAATGAACAGTTTCCATTTCTGGGTCTTACCCTTTTTCTCTTTCTCTCTCCCTGCTTAGTTTCAACCAGCTGGAGGTGTATTCATGGCAGCAAAGCGCGTGTATCAAGTTTGGAAAGGAAGTAATGTAAAGTTCTCTTCTTGTCCTCATTCTTTATTCTATTTTTAGTTCATTTTTAATTTGGGTATGTTCTAGATTTCTGGGTCTGTGATTTGTTTACTTGTCTTTGAATTTATGACTAGTTTTTGGTGCTGGAATGTGTATGTAAAGTAAAAATGAGATTTTTATTTAGCATGAAGTGTATTTTCTTCTTTGAATTACTAGTTAGGTGTATGTTGAATGTTGAGTATTATTGGGATGCTGAGATTGTGTTTTTTCGTTTGTTTGTTTTGGGAATTCTGCAATTGTATAATCAGTGGGTCAACCAACTGGTTGGACTCAAGTAGTTAATGAAGACGGTAGAACTATTCGGGAGAATCGAGTTCGAATCCAGACTCAAACATATTTGGCTAGACTTTAATTAGCTTTGGGCCGAACTTTGTACTTATGATTACAAAGCCTCATTTCCTAGGAACCGGAGGGTTAAAACCAAAAAACTTGCAAGTGTTGGGTCTGTATTCTGCCTGTGCCTGATTACAGCTGGCTTGCTCCTCAGTATACTTGTTATTATTGGGGAGAGGTAGCTAAAGCAAAACTTAAGCTTTTGATCAATTTTCCATTTGTATCTTTCGATGGTTGTTTTCATGTAAAACAATAAAAATCATGTCAGATATGATTACAATCAGTGGCTTGCTCCTTCAGTTATGCTTTCAATGTTTGTTGATTATTGAAGAAGGATGACATTCATGTTAGGTGTTTTTTTGGTGATTATGTGCTTTGAGTAGAGCTATCATGGAGGTCATTTGCATTCTCCCTGTGAAATGACTTCTGACTGTTGGCTTCAAATGCGAGCAATTAAGTCCCTCATCGATTATGAATGAGAGCAGTGTTGGATATATAAGAGAGGTGACCAAATACATAATGCCTTAAGGTTTTTGGTGGAGATGCAGTGTCAAGGTCTCTTAGGGGTCCTGGAATTTTAGCCCATTGCCGCTCCCGGTACTCCCCCGGACTCCCCAACACTAACTAAATATAAATTGTAAAGTTTGTGAGTAGAATATTAAATTGGTTGGATTATATTGATTTAGGATGGTCTGGAGGACTTGAGCAGTGATTATTTGTTTCATGTTTTATTTGGTGTTTTTTGTTTGTTTTACCCCATTGATAAAGTACAAGGTGAGAACCCAAACAAATAATGACATCTGAAGTCTTAAAGATATATTGCATGATATGATTATTAACACGTACATCAAATTATTGTTGAACTCTAGTCTTAATAGAAGTATCTGCATAAACATGGTAAAATAAGTTGATATTGATACTATATATAGGTTACTTCTCTGTTGCACACTTGCACCTACTGAAGTGTTTTGGTTTTCAAATCAACATTAGGTTTGTAGTTTGTACTATTAATGCATTACGGCCTTTTCTTTATATATTTTTCAGACTGGTTTCCAATCTCCTATACCGTCTTTTTTGAACAATGTAGTATTCTGTTAATGCTGTAATCTTTTGGCTGATTTCAGAAGTTCTTTTCTTTCTTGTGAATTATTTTCAGCTAATTATTAATTTTTACCATATCTCGTAATTATCTCCTGAATCTTTTGCAGAAATTCATATTGGGAGGGAGGTTGGTATTTGGACCTGATGCCAGGTCCCTGCTTATCACTCTGTCGTTGATTATTGTTCCTGTTATCATCTTTTGTGTATTTGTAGCAAGGCATCTTCGGCATGCATTTTCTTCATATTATTCAGGATATGCTATTTTAGTAGTGGCAATTCTCTTTACCATCCACGTAAGTTCTGTTAAATGTTTCTTTCATTTTTTAATGTGTCTATCCATTTATTTCCATTGTTGGGACCTGGTTTGTGTTTAATGTCCATAGTCTCAGTTTAAAATAAGTTAGTGTATCTTAATATATTATATATATATTGACCATCTTCCTACATACCTGTTATATGAAGCATGGACACTCCTCGAATTAGGTGTGTCATGGTGTCGGACACGCGTTGGTGTCCGACACGACAACTACACATATGATTACACTAAATTATGTCATTTTCTCAAATTATTATTGGTGTCGGTTTCCGTATCGTGTCCGTGTTTGTGTCTCGTGATGCATCTATTATTGTTTTTTTCCCTAATACTGTTTGATTTTACTATAGTAAGGTTGAGAGCTGTTTTTGTGACAGTTTTATTCTTATGCTATTGATTTTCTCCAATCTTTTGTAATGATCTTCTATATGCACAGTATAATCCCATAGTATATATTTGTAGGTCCTGGTGCTTCTCTGTTTTACTTCTGCACGTGATCCGGGTGTCATTCCGAGGAATTCACATCCACCAGAAGAAGAGTTTCGTTATGAATCTTCTACAGTAGCCGGACAACAAACGCCAAGCCTTCAGTTCCCACGAACAAAAGAAGTAATGGTCAATGGCCTTCCTGTAAAGGTGAAATATTGTGAAACTTGTATGCTGTATCGCCCTCCTCGTTGCTCACATTGCTCCATATGTAACAATTGTGTTGAACGTTTTGATCACCATTGCCCTTGGGTGGGCCAATGCATCGGTCTGGTATGATGTTCACAATCATTCATGATACATGTTTTCTTCTTCATTGATGTGCTTGGGTTGTTACTCGTTGGTTTTTGTTCTAATTTATTTTGGGCTTTTCCAATGTGCAGAGGAACTACCGTTACTTCTTCATGTTTGTTTCTTCGGCAACAATTCTGTGCATCTATGTGTTTTCCTTCTCAGCATTTTACATCAAGGTTCTGATGGATAATAATGATATTGGGACAGTGTGGAGGGCGATAAAAGAATCTCCCGCATCTGTTATTTTAATGGCTTATTGTTTCATCTCTTTGTGGTTTGTTGGTGGACTAACTGGTTTTCATTTGTACCTTATAGGCACAAACCAGGTCAGTCAATTTCTCTTTTACATTTCTGGTTTCAATATCATTTATTGTATCTCATTTATGGGGGTACTATGCAAACCAAGGAAATTTGAAAGGGCGATTTTCAAAGAATTAATTCCAAAGCATATAGAAATACAATATTCTTTGTGACTGCAAATCTTTTGAATGCACAAGGCATGCTATGGGATAAAAACTGTATCATGTTTATGTTCATATATCTTATTAACTGTACTATTTGTTATGTGGAAATTAATACGCAAAGGTCTGCGTTCCATGAATATTTTCATCATTCAGATTAGTGCTCTTTGTTTTGCAGACGACCTATGAAAACTTCCGATACAGAGCTGATGGCAGGATCAATGTTTTTAATCGAGGTTGTTTAAATAATTTTCTGGAAGTGTTTTGCACAGAAATAAAGCCCTCAAGGAACAATTTCAGGGCTTTTGTTCAAGAGGAGGTACAAAGGCCGCTGACTACAGTCATTTCCCGGGGACGTGAACCAGATGATTTAGGTGGAGATCGCCGTCCTAAGGTTGAAGATGATCTAGATATCGGTGAAGATCTATTGAAGATATCACAGCGTAGGAATATTGAGCAACTCGACGAGGACATTCAGAATAGAGGGAGCAATGGTGCGCCCCATAATACAGCTGAACCCGATTCAATTTTGTCATCAGATCATCGAGCTACCACAATACGATCTGATGCTAGGCACTCGAGTTGGGAAAGAAGTGGAAACTGGGAAATTGCACAAGATGTCTTTGCCAATTCAAATGTCACCGAAAGCAGAAACTATGTCTCGTCAAAGGAAATGCGCCAATGACAGGCACAGTTTGTCTTTACGATATCTTAACGATGTCGAACATAGCTGATGTGGGATTACTTGGATAGTAAAGATGGAAAAGAAAGTGCTCCTTGATCAGATTTTGAATTGGAAGGAGTTAAGTAGTTGAACTTTCGGTATAAAAACTTAGATTAGCTTTTGTGGTTATACTAGCTATTTGGGAAGGCATATAAATATATGTTTGTAGTTGTTTAAGAGACAAAGTGTCTTGGTTATGTTTCCCCCATTTTTTAACTGTCCAATATGTGGATCTCATCTTTATTTGGCTTTATTCTTTGTGTAAATATTTAGTTATGATACTGAAAAACTTTCGCTACATATATTTCGTTTTAGGCACTGTAAAAAGTGGATTATCCTTGGTATTAATGTGCTGACGGTTTTGTGGAGTATTCTCTATAGGCAAGTCAAAGATCGAAAATATAACCACTTGCTTAAGGGTCCGAATTCCTTACCACTTGGCTCTAATTATATTTTGTTTTCCTGTTACATGTAATACATATTATGACGAATACATAAACCAATTTTCTCCATGAAGCGTAAACGTATAATATTGTATCAATCGTGAAAAACCATTTTAATCTCACAAAAACTGTGAGACCCA
>Ga0099826_10002378_pt1 | contig 12112 bp, 6 predicted proteins | sample Mtrugardesep15_FD_76830 | JGI IMG/M metagenome (GOLD analysis project Ga0099826, IMG submission 76830) | Root nodule microbial communities of legume samples collected from California, USA - M. trunc garden sep15 | ecosystem: Host-associated > Plants > Roots > Nodule | place: USA: California...
CACCGAATAGTAAAAGGTGGAGAATTCATTCCCCTTTCTTTTTTCTGAAAATAGAAAGGCTTTGTTCTTGAATCTTTTCAAGTAGCTCGAAAACAATTTAATGTTTAAAATACGTATGGAGAAATAAACAGAATCAATATCATTTTTTAAAAATACAATATAAAATTTAGAAAAAAAATCAATTGGGTAGTCAAATATATTATTTTAAAAACCATTTATTGATTATAGTATAAGTGAACGGTAAGAGATTAATAACATCTATTTTGCATTGAAATATAAAAAATTAAGAATCGTTTATTCAAAAAATAAACGAGAGAATGACAAGAGATTAAAACAATTCTTCCTTCAAATAAAAAAAATAAAGAGATTAAAACAATTCTCTTTTGCGTTAGATTTATGGTGAGTTCCTATATTCCAATCTTGCAGAGGAAAAGAAAGGTACAGAACTCCTAAAAAGAATGGGAGTAAACCAAAGTAACCACAAACTTTGTAGCCATTCCAATATCAGTTAAAGTACAGAGAAGTGTGTTATAACAAGGCACACCTCACAACTCTTTAGCACCGACTACCGAATCGATACTCGAGAGACTGCATACCTCCTCCCAACCAAGCTCTCGCTTGATCGTACTAGATTCAAACATGGGAAAACTTTTGGATTCTACACTCTAATCAAACTACAGTCATCTCATCCACAGCTTCCTTTCGGATAAAGTTTAAATATTCTCATGCCAGCATACCATTGTTCGAGAAGACATTCATGCTCCCTTAATGGAGGATCAGGATTAGTTTAAGAGAACAGTTTTCCTGGATATCATCTTCACATTTGTTAAACAATTAGGTTTGACAATGAAGAAGCGGGCAGGTCAAATTGGTAGTGATTGATCCTATGCTCCATATCATTTTAGCATGACATTTTGCTAAAATCACATTTGACATAACATGACATTTTATACTATGAATCCAACACACGCTTAGAATGTGAAATTTCTTAGACACAGCTTTTGACAAATCAAACAGAGACTAGTTTTCAAGCATTCATGTAACACATCAGTTATGCGTGAAAGATAATAGGTTGAACAGAATAAATATACTAACTAAAACTTTCCGGTCCCTGTTTGGCAGGTATAAATAATAATGTTCATATATACATGACCAAGATATTTGTCAAAACCCACCTTACAAAAAAAAATAAAAAAAATACCTCCAACTGGAGATTATGAATGAATCAAAACTAGATACATGGTTAATCTAATAAATTATAACACAAATAGACCGCTCTGGAACTTTGATGTACACAAATTAATAACTCGGAACTATGACCAACCAATCATACTACCCATTCAACAAAACGAGATCTTGGTCTGATGTGGTACCTTGGACAGTTGACGACATTCATATACTAAAAATGGTCAGCCAACGAGACTCGTCATTCACAGGCCAACCCACTTCACCCATCTGAAAATCCGACCAACTCTCATTGGCAACCCATAGTCTTTGGCAATAGCAGGCTCTCTTCTAGCAACATCAGGTTCTGACCAAACGTATACTCCGCGTTCTTGCCTACTGCCAGGTACAGTATTATCCAAGATAACGGCGACAAGAAAAGCTATCACCATGTGCAGCGAAAATATCGTGTTTAGGAAATAGTTCAACTGCAAAAGGAAAATATATTCACAACTGATTTTAGAAAGGAAATGAAATTACATGTCATTCAACAGCACATACATCTCTCAATTAAAAATGGACGTAAGGAGCTCAATGATTATAAAACAATATTCAAGTGCTAAAAATAACAATGGAAACACAAGTTAAGATGACTATCAAAGTATAAATTTATCAGCTAGTCCACTACATCATGAATTTATTATGTAATATTATCATATATAGTAGTTATATATGTTTGCTTAACACGATCAATAAGCAGTAGTTACCAGTTAGCAACCCTGAAATAACATGCAGGATGCTATAAAAAAAAGGCGCTTATAATCAAAAGCCACAAGCAGTAGACAGTTGATCATAAAGCATATGTACGCAAGCAACGACCAATTTCACTATTGAATATGTGGGTAGTTTCTATTCATTTACAAAATCATGGAGATAGATATGCATATACCATGATGTTGTTTTCATAGGTACGCGCCATATGTCAAGTGTGATCCTTCTTTTCTTGTAATATTTATGTAAGCATCCATATGTCAGACATGCATCACATAAAAGCAATCATACGACATCCAGACAACACATGACAGACTCCTCATACAAGTGTTTCAATCAAATTTTGGGTTCTTCCCTTTGACATACCTCCAATACTTGGATACTCATCAAACACAACTATAATGAGAATGGATCTACACATTTTTTGTAAAATAATAGAAACAAAAATGCTTTCAAAGTAATCTAATAGTATTTTAATTAGACATTTCAAAAGTTCTCAACTCTTCTTTCATACACACATTATCATTTACAATCTTCATCTTTCTTTCATGGCTTCCCTTTTCCGGACTTATATTTCATCTGTTATACTCTTCATCTAATTTGGTGGTCATCTTGATTTTCAATTTAGATATTTTATAGATGATACCCAAATCAAAATTTATGTAATATTTTTATATGTTTTTACTTCTCTTTTTTTTCTTTCTAATATATTTTTATATACGTTGGTGTCCTATATTTTGGACATGAGTAGTGTTGAAGAGTTCCAGGTGGTGTCTAGCGTTCATGTCAGTCTCGGTGTTTCATAGTGTTATAGTAATTACAGCCTCCATCCCTAAATATAAGACCCTTTTGATAAAAGCACAATGATTAAGAAAAATAGATTTGCATTAAATTTGTCGATAATGTACATTCTATTTCCAGAATTATCCCTCAGTTATTAAGAGAGAGAAATAGTTGATCTTTTAATTCTCTTCATTTAATTAGGGGTATTTTTGTGAAAAATTAACCCGTGTATCTTTTTTTTTTAAAGAAATTAATGTATCTTGAACTTTAAAAAGGGTCTTACAAAAGGGGACAACAAAATTTTGCAAAAGGGTCTTATATATAAGGACGGACGGAGGTAGTAACAAATTTCAATCGCAGAATTTATACCATCAAAATCAAGCATAAGATTCGCAATAGTAAAGGAACATGACACAGAGGCATACCCCTCCATATTTGCTTTGGAAAGGCCCGTGAGAAGCCACAATGTAAGGCTGAAAATAACTTGGCACTGACAAGTTGGAATTTGGAGAGATGCCATATTGTTGAAAGTATGCGGGTATGGAAAGAGAGAAGAACAATGATAATCCAATTATTATGATATTGCGAGAGCTTCCAGTCTCACTATAGCGTAGATTGGACAAGCCCAATGCTGTAAGCATTGCCCACATAAAGCAGAGGAGACCAGCAACCATGACTCCAGGAATTGAAGCAATGAACCCTCCAACCTTCCCTGTTAATATAGTAAAAGCAAAATTAACCATGGCGTATTTGCAATAAAAAGCATTACAGACGAGAGAACTGGAAAAAAAAATAAATAAATATGTGCACCAAAAAGAAGCCAGCAATCTGCAATAAATGAATCTAGGAATAAATCAGATATCCTAATATCTAATCATTCATCATAAAATTCCAAAAATATAACCAGTGCAAGAAATCAAAATTTTATTTGTTCCATGCAGTTTGATGATAAATTTGTGATAGGGAAACTGGTAAAGTAAATACCAAACAAAACACAATAATGGAGTATCTTTAATATAACAATTATTGGACATATGAAATGTGAAGCAAAAAAGTACTACTAGGATGGGAGGGAGGAAAAGGCATCCTCCAAAATAAATAAATAAAAACTAAATGAAGAACACAAAAAAAAGAGAAGCTCAAGGGTGTAACAAGGTAGCTACGACTGAAAAAAATTATTGGATTGAGTCATAACTCATAAGGCTTCACCAAAGTATTTAGACTTCGACACCAGAAATTCACACCGAATTGCAAAAAAGTTATCATAGGTAGGTAGGTAGCTGAATGGCAATTAAAAAAAATATTGGCCACGGTTTCTAAACTATAACACATAACAGCGGAAAGTCCTGTGTGAGGCCTTTGAATCTATAACATGTAATTTGTATTACTTCCAGCTTTCAAGACAAAAGTTTTGACCTTGGGGGAAGTTAATGCAATCCATATAGGCTTGTTAAGAACAAATATATCCTTATTATAAGAGTTGGAAAATAGGACTAGCAAGTTGTAACAAAAAGCACCAAAGGCATCAAGAGTCAAAATTCTTGTATTCTAATTTCTACTTGCCAGAAACAAGATAAGAGAATCAAATAGCATGACAGCACAGAGACTCAACACTTTTGCTATTTTTCAATGTCTGGCATAAAATTCTATGAGACTAGAAGTAGAACCTTGAAATACAAGAATAATAATTTTGGATTGAAATTCTATTTTGAAAGAAATGTGATAGGGATTTGGGACTTTGATAGGAGAGGGATTTGGAGGGTTCATTTTTCTTCATAATACAAAATTCTCCTCATTTGGGGGAACTCAAAAATTGTATTTGAGGGGGATTTTGGAGGGTTTATATGAATTCTTCAAATTCAATCTATGTTGTTGTGATATTCTTAAAATTAAAAATATATTAATCATAAGCATTAATTTATCATTCTCTAAAAACACACTCTTTCAAAAAATGTGAAAGATTTCTCCATTTTTACCTATATTTCCTACCCTCTAAAATAATAATTAGTCACTAAAGTACATGAAATCCATCAATTTAGTCCCTAAAGTATATGAAAATCAGTCAATTTAGTTCCTAACATCTTAATAGCATGGACTAAATTGACGTTTAAATATACTTTAGAGACTAATTATATTTATATACTTCAGAGACTAAATCGGAGAAAAAGTGATGTTTTGAAGGACTAAATTGATGATTATTAGAAAGAAAAGAAAAAAAGTTTACTGCCTTGCTTTTCATGGTTTATTAAAAAAATCAGTCTTCTGCCTCGCATTTTATACAAATGCTCATTTCTAGAAATGATGCTTACAAGCACCAAACACTGTGAATGTGTGCTAATTGTTCTGAAAGGGTTTAATACCAGGGTACATTACACCATCTCAAAATAAAAGTAGACTAACAAAGGCTATTCAGGAACACTAATTCTGGTCAAAGGTTATTCATCACAAGATGGACTGCCAAAGGTAAATGCAAGTACAACAGAAGGATAATAGATCCTTACCCACGAGAGATAACACTATCAGAATACATGCCCCCAATTGAACTGCTCTGCGGCTTCCCATTTTCGTCACAGCAATTGTATGAACATTTTCAGTTAAAGTGGTAGATCCAGTTCCAGTACCCCAGAGACCAGCCAAAACACTAGAAAGACCTTCTAGACCAATTCCGCGACTAAGAACCCCAGGAGTTGGAGGTCTAGATGCTACTAATAATGAAGATGCATGATATGAGCCAACCTACAAAGTTAAAACAAATTACTATTAACAACACAGTACAGTGATTAAATAATTCTTCATACGGAAAAAAATCATGATAATATGATTTAAATTGATATAGCATATTGTTAACCTTTCATAGATCAGTAAACTCTATTATTTGACAGTATCTTTAAAATAAATAAAATCATAAGTTGCTTTTTGCAGTGTTGAAACTTGAAATCTTATTTAAGGGATTACACCATCGATGACATGCACTGATTGGCCAAGCTGAGAAACTATATTACTTTTCCTGAACTGAAAATAAAACAATAATATTTGGTGAAAACAATAAGACAAGTTGGAAACCATTATTTTTTAAATTTGGATCTGATAAACTATATGCCAACCACCAGTCTCTTTAGTCTGAATTTTTTACCGTTGATATCAAATATGGCAGTTAAGAAGAAGCGACGGTAGATTTTAAGTGAATATTATATTCAAATTTCTTACCTTATCATGTAAACCATTCATTAAGGATATTTTGTCAGGTCCAAGTCATAATTTTTATTGAGCTTGGAGCATATGTAAGAAAGAGTGCAGTTTTTTACATACAATCTTGCATTCACATCATAGGAATGCAAGAGCCAAGATATTTTTTCGATTGGACGTGATAAAGTAAAACTATCAACATATTCAGAGTCAAGACTCAAGATAAATAAATGCAGTCCAGGAAACAAAATAGAAAGAAACAAAGACAAGAATCTAACCGAATCCACGGATGAGATTAAGGAAACCACGCACATCACAAGAGCCATTTTCCAGTGGAAGACAGGAGTACCCCATTGCAATGGATAGGGAAATTTAAACCATGGGGATGATTTGATTGCATGCGAAGTATCAACTCGACAATATTTCATCCTGGAAATGTGCTTTCTGCAGTGCTCAGAAACCATATTTGAGGAAGGTATGTTTATGTCACACCCTTTGTAGTTGTAGGCTCCAGCTTCAGTCAGCAAGAAAGCAACTGCCCATGTAATTGCCAAACCCAAAGGGACCTGCAAATTAGGTAAAAAAAATATATAACATCACTTAACAGAAATCATTTGATACACAGCAGAAATTTATTTTCACTGCTGTAGAGTAACTCGGAAGGATACTGTGGCATTGCTTGCACTTACTGCATATATTAGAAATATGCGGTGTCCAAGAACAGATATCTTACGAAGATACTGCAGAAAGCAATAAAAAATGGATTAAGTCAGCACATGTGATGATCAATACCATAGACAAAGTGAGAGTCTGAATTCAACAAACTTACAAGGGAAAAAACAATAACCACTAATATTTGTATTGCACCAATCTCAATACATGTGCCAACAAGAGGAAAACCATAACCATAAAATGAAAGTCCAACTGCAGCAATGGTTGGGGATACGACCACAGGATTGATAAACCTGAAAATTGAGATGTGAAACATATTACTTTGATTTCAAACCCAACAGTGATCAAATTATGGTGAGCAATCATTACAGACAACAACAACCAAGCCTTCTCCCACAAAGGGGTCAAAAATCTTGAGACACATGCCATATAGCAGGTGAAAAATAATACAACTTATTTCAGTACATAAAGCTACTTCGGCTCTGGCAGTTTGAGACCTATGAAGATTTCAAAAAACGGGGCGTTACCGCTATAACGGCCATTACAAAACGGTATAGGCAGGCGGCGATACCGTTATTGGCCTCCTTAACGGTGGGAAGAAAAATCACAGGAAAACACTGTTACGTAACGCCGTTATGGCCGCGACACAACGTTTTGGTCGCGATTGACCGTTACAGCTGCAAAAAAAGAACACAGTTTCCAGATCCCGGTCATCACCTCTTTATTTACAGCTTCATTGCTCCTTCAATTTCCAGATCTCTTCTCCTCCACTCACTCTCTTAATTTTGGTGTTGTTGTGTAAGTGTGTAACATAGATGAAATGAGATATTAGAGAGAAAAAAAAAAGTTGGAGCTTTGAGTTGAGTGTGTCTTTGTGTGAATATGGTTGTGAGTTCGGACTATAGAAATGAGATTTTTTTGTCTTTATGAATTTGTGGCTGCTTGCTTCAGTACTGTGACATTGAAAAAGAAGTGAGAAAGTAGAACCGAAAGAATAAAGTGGGGTGAGTGAGAGTAAGTGGTGTGAGGGTAATTGTGTGATGTTGTGATTAATTCACACTGTGACGACCGCAATCATCCATAACAACAGCATCCAATTCCATAACAGCCGAAATTGCGACAACCTTAACGCAACAGGCTGACTGCAGCCGTGACCGCGACCGTTATTTAAAACCTTGCTATGACATGTAAATAGTTTAAATTGACTAACATTGGCATAAGTAGTCCATTTGAACGCAGTCTGGACACAACTTTTCAATATAATCCATATAAAGTCATTTGAAGCAATAATATATCAACGATTGTTGATATATCACTCAAGCCTCCCAGGGGAACCTAAACACCATCCTCCTTCTCACTGCTACCGCCCTCTAAAACCTCTCACATTTAGTTGGTTACTTCTGTGATTAATCTTGCACAGCTTTTCAATATAACCCATATAAATATTCATTTGAGGCAAATGATACATCAACAATTGTTGACTGTGACGTTATTGAGGAAAAAAATAAAAATATTCCTGCTCATTAACCAGACAAAACAGAATGGAAGCACCTTAGCAGCAGAACTAGCTCTGTATGGTCCAAAAATAAATCAAGAGAAACGGTACCCTACATATAACCATTATCAATGGAAAATTTGTATTCAATCATGTTACGTTTAATTGTATTAGACATAGCACATTTGCCTGTAAGAATGCTCTCAGCTTCTTAAACTTGATCTCCTATAAAGTGACTGAAAGTTATCCAACCGACCAATTATTAAAGATCGTGTTTAAAAAATATTTAACGAGAAACATATAATTTCCTTTCAAAAACCAAAATAGACGACCAAAAACACATTAACTCTGTCCCTAAATATAAGTCCCTCTTGAGATTTTTATTTGACCCTTCTATAGGACCCCTTTCATTCCTTTAACAATATACTCCTGTCTCCTGATTATGTTACATCTTTTTCTCCAACATATAATAATTTTATGATGAAAATAAAAATTAATTCTCTCATAAAGGGTAAACTTGTAAATCAATAACAATTGTCAACAAATTCAATACTACTACTAACTTTTTTAATTCTAACGATTTAGTCAACCAGGTCCTATATTTGAGCTCTATGCAATACTATTTTCTCCTGTTGCTTTTACTAATGCTGTTTTTCTTCCCAGCATTATCTGCTATAGTTTTACTTGAATCTCTCAACCACTAGGAGTTACCTACATTATGTATTGCCTCAATCCACAAGAGCAAACATCGAAGCATGTTTAAAGGCAAATAAAAAGCCAGGAAAAACAAAATCCCTAAACTCATACCTTACTAACAGGGACATGAGTCCAGTATATCCAAGGAAAGTTTGAAAAGCGGATCCAATAATTATAGCCCCCTGCAGCTCCTTCATTATATGTCGGAATTTCTGAAAATTGATATTAAAACATTATCAGCAATCTTAGTTCCAATTATTCCGTCAAAGAAGTTTACAGTGTACCATTCAAAGCCTGTTACATCTAAAGAATAACCAAGAACAAAACCGCGACAAGACCGATAATACCGGTTAGTTGGAACAATAATGTGAACAACAAAACATTATCTGAAACATAAAAAAGAAGAAATATGCATGTTCCATTTAATAATCCTTGAAAATCAAGGAAACCAGCAAAACCGTTATAAGACCGACAATTTTGGTAAAATTAAACAATGATGTAGCTAACAATTAAAATCTTCTAAAGAAGTTTGCCGCTTACAATTCAAAGCCCGTTACATCTCATGAATAACCAACAACAAAACCGTTATAACACTGAAAATGCTGGTTTGTTGGAACAATAATGTGGACAACAATTAAAATCATCTAAAATATAAAAATATAAAATACACACACATTCCACGTAATCCTTAAAACTCCGGGGAACAAGGAAAACTGCTATACGACCAACAAAATTGATTAAATTGAATGAACAGTGATGTAGCCAACAATTAAAATCCGCTAAACAACAACAACACAGCTTTATCCCACTAAGTGGGGTATTAAAATCATCTAAAACATAAATAATAATGTACATACATTTTCATTCAGTCCTTGAAACTCGGGTGAGTTGATGATCGCCAAAACTGGAGCCAGATAAACAAAAGAAGGCCCTTGTATCAAGGGCAACCTGGACCCAAAAAATGTATGCAACAATGTGGTCACTCCAGACACGAAGAGCACAGTTGAGACCACTGCAGCAATTTCCTCCTATAGCCACTAACACATCAGATAACAATATTCACATAATACATTTGCCAAAACAAAAACAAAACATACACAAACAAAATAATAATTTAGTTTTAAAAAAAATGAAATGACTCACATGAGAACCTCCCATAGCAGGAACAATGACAAGTGGAATGAGAATCAATGAACCTAATATAGAAACATAATGCTGAATACCATACACACCAATGGGAACTGAAACAACCATGAAGAAGAAAAATTCATCAGCATTCATCAAAATTTTCAACCTAAGTAAAATCATAAGCAATGTATTATACAATTATCATCTATGAAGCACTAACAGCGGACAAGACACTGACTCGTCGACTAACACTCCGAGTAATTTAAAAAATTGAATGTAATAACACGTCAAGTGTCAGACACGCCTTCAATCAAAAGTGTCAGTGCTACAGATATTCTTATGGTGTTATTGTCTTTACCTAAACCAGGTGAATCTCTTAGTTCATACTTCATATGCGAATGCCTTAAAGCAAAACCATCCTCATCTACACTCTGCGGTAACGAACCAGCAACTTCTTCATTCCTCGCGGTTCTCCTCGCCGGAAATTCCACCTTCACCTGACCATTGGTACTTGGAACTCCATCGGAATCTCTCCGTTTCTTCACTGCAGGCGGTGGAAGCGGTGGTAGAATTTTCTCGCCGTTTGCTACCGGCGGAGGAGGAGTTACCTTAACACGGCCTGCTTCGAGATCGGGATTGGCTTCAGCTTCTCTAGACTTAACCGGCGGTAAGGTTATCTGACCAGAATCACCGGCATTGGTCTCGCCGGAGAATTTCGGCCTGAAACCGGTTTTCTTCGCCCATGAAGAAGGTGGAACTGGTTTCGCTTCCGGCGTGGATAACGCCGGTGACCATTGTACCGAACGTTGGCGAGGTTCGGGTTCGGACATTGGTGGAATGAAGCTAGTGGCGCATGATAGCTTCAACGGAACGGTTACAGTTATAGATCTGGTGAGTGAAGAAGTGAAGGTTTAGGGTTTTGTGTGGAAGAGAGAGAAAGCTCCGGCGAAGATAAAGAGAGTGAAAATGTGTGTAGTGATAGTCAGAACTGAGAAGATAAAAATCAAAATGGAACGTGTTTGAAATTTGAACATGTTATTTAATTTATTTATGTATTTGATAGATTTGTTTCCATTTTTCTTTCGTTCTTGTCTAGGAAGTTTAAAAAATCATTTAAAAAAAATTGAATTGTGTTTATTGATGAAATGTACTATTTGTCTATTAAATATGTTTATGAGTATGTAGATTATGTAAAATAAAATAAAAAATAAGTCACTTCTCTCGATTTATTTCAATGGTTGAACATTCAAACAAAAATGATGTGCAAAAATATCTTTAAGGAAATGACAAGCGGTCATCAAACATAAGACAAATTGATCAAGCTCATTACAAGCAAGCAAATCTTTCTAACAACACATTGTTAACAAATGCATCATTTGTGACAAGAAGTCCAAGTCAATGTTTGGACATGATGATCATCTGTGAGGTCGGTTGCATTTGCGGCAAGTTCAAATATCTGACCAATTAAGCAATCATTTAGGTGATCAGTGCATTCAAATATCGAGACAATAATTTGACTCATGTACTAAAAAGCATGCATCTAGCTCTAATTTACTTCATAAGATATTAAGATTTCTAAAGTGATTCTCTCAGAGTTTTTCAATCAGAGTAGTCACTTCAAGGACAAAGACTCTTACTGCTGCTATCATCGTTGGTGTTTCAAATAATGGTATCCTTCCATGTGAAAATCAACACTGATGTGAGTGTTCAGGGTATCACACTAAAAAAAAAGTTGTTCTTATTTGAGAATGAAATCAAATAAAAGCAAAGAATATGATTTATGAACTTACCGAGATATCCTCTCAAAGTGAGAATTATCTATATCATTTGTAAATCAATAAAGAAGTCAGAAGCACTATTGTTTTTTTGTTTTGTTTTAAGAACTCGACATCCAACCCAATACCAATTAATATGAGGGGTCCGATCTGACCGTCCACCTTCGGGGGACATTTAAAGTCAGAGCAAAGCTCTGTATGGACTAACCCATCAAAATTGACACTTGGAGAATCGAACCTAAGACCTTAAAATGAACACACTTTAAGGTACATGCTAATACCACTAGGTTAACCTAAGTGGGTTAAAACACTCTTGAATTGATATAGCATTTTTTATGTAATATCTTATCTTAGAGAGTCGTAATCCTGTAACGACTTTGTATAAGTCAGAGACAAACTTAAACCCCACTTTGCACCCTGTCTAGTAGTGGTAGACTAAAAC
>Ga0099826_10002379_pt1 | contig 12105 bp, 13 predicted proteins | sample Mtrugardesep15_FD_76830 | JGI IMG/M metagenome (GOLD analysis project Ga0099826, IMG submission 76830) | Root nodule microbial communities of legume samples collected from California, USA - M. trunc garden sep15 | ecosystem: Host-associated > Plants > Roots > Nodule | place: USA: California...
AATCAACCCTCAAACCCTAGTGTTTGTTCCAAAGAGACAAACTTTATACAAACCCTAGTTTTGTTGTTGCCTTTCTAAACCCTTGTTTCAGCCCCCTCTATCTCAAGGTTTACACTAATACAATGCCTATATTTATAGTAAAAGAATCCCTCGTAAATTGGAACAAAATCAGGCCCAAAAATACGTTTTATTTTTTTGACTCTGCGCAAAATCGTGCTCCGATTTTGCCAGATCGTGCTCCGTTTTTTTACGAATGAAAGTGCCAATTCTGCTCCAGAAAACCGTGCTCCGATTTTTCCAAATCGTGCTCCGATTTTGACAGCTTCAGCAAACTTCAATTTCTCCAATTTTGAGTCACTTTCACAACAATTGTGATGCCATGACTACGGCCAAGTCAAGCCCAGTCATCTTTCCATTTCTATTGTAAGTTGCAAATTGAAAGGTCATTCATTTTGTGTTATTTTTTTTCCTCTACTATGCCCAAAATTTGGTTCTACCCAATTATGGTTCAAATAAAAATTAAAATAATTATCTATTAGTTTTTATATGTATCGCACCACTAATTACTACTATCATATTTTATATGTTTAATATTACAATTTTTATTAATTTTTGTAATAATAAATATTTGCGCAGGTTTAAATCTAATTTATATTGTGAATGATACTTTGTCAAAAAAAAATAAAATTGTGAATGATACTATAATATGTTAGATGACATATTTTCTTTTATAGAATGTTAAAAAAAGGAAAGAAAAAAACCTTACAAACAAGGCTCAACTCGGAGCATCAAATCTTAGGGGTTACATTGTATTTAAGTAGGTGAGTTACATTGTAATATTATTTTCGGTGGATCTAATATTCCTGTATTTAAACTTGGGTTAAGTACCATTTGCATTTTTCTTTGACAAAATCAATATGAAAAATAGGCAAAAAAAGGTGAAGGGAAGATTTGAAATTGAAACACGTAAGAATGAGAGTGAGAGTGAGGGGTGTCTCAACAGCTAAGGGATTATGTGATATGAAGAGTAAGCATGATCGGTTATCCTATATTTTCTTTCTGCAATTTTTACATATTCTGTATTGGTTACTTTTCCTTAATACTGAAGGTTGATCTTAATATACTATAGTCACATAATTCACTATTCACGTTGGTACGTGGTACGGATACGAGTTTGCGGTTTGCGACATGAGAAAGATTTGGTACGCATGAGAGTATAGAGCTTCTGTACGAGTCGGTTCGTAATACTAGTACTGCTTAATTAAGTATAACAAGCTATCTTAATATTGCAAACAAGTAGAAGGATTATAGTAGCAAGTCGTATCAAACTAGTGTCCACTTTCCAAAACCTTTTTTTATATTCCCTTTTCTTTTTTATCAGTGTTATTTTGCAAGAGACATTATCTTTCTTCAAGCTTCAAAAATGTTTTCATACAAGTGTAAATAATGGTTTATAATGCACAAAATTTATTTGATCAACCATAGATTTTCTTTTCTCTTTTATCTCCTACTCAACATCTTCTTTCTCTTTATTCGATGTTCACTCACTTGTTTCGATTTGTCGGTTCACAAAAAAAAAATGATGAAGTTATTAAAAAAATATTAAATTTTTTTTCCTCAATTTGTCAAAACTTATTAAAAGAAAATAACACATAGTCAACAAACGTTTCCTTCAATTTTTTTGTTCCCGCCAATTCATAATATAACAGTTGACTCATTCAATATTCTTTACTTATTGATGAAGTTAGTTGTATTCAGTTAGGATTCTGTTGAGACTATTCAGTTTTCTGTTTTCAGTTAATTGAGTCTATTATACCCTTCATTTCAGATATATAAATACATAGAATATTCATTCATTCAATCACATTCACAATTTTCCATACTTCAAATCATCACTCTCTCACTCATTATCAACATCACTTTTTTTTCTTTTCACATTTCCTTGTCCTTCAAAGATGCATCCTAGGAAGAATGACAACTTTGCTGCATTCGACGAAGACCCTCTCGCAAAATCCATTAATCGCAAAAGGCATTGCTATGGAGAATTTTCCAGTGCTGTGGTTCAAGCCAATACAGCTATGGAAGATCGAAGCCAAGTTGAAGTTGCCTCTAGAAATGCACTCTTTCTTGGAGTTTATGACGGCCATGGTGGCTTCGATACTTCCAAGTTCATCTGTGAACACCTCTTCAAAAATCTTCTCAGTCAGTATCTTTCTTTAATCAAAAAGTTTATTTCTTTTTATTAATCTTTGAACTTTGTTTCTTGGTTTGAGAATTAATGATATTTTTATTTTATGTTGTTGGTTACATTATAGGGCTTGCTAAAGATAATGAGAATGATATAACTGAAGCTACCCTGAGGAATGCTGTTTCTGCTACTGAAAATGGTTTTTTAGATTTTGTAAAAAGGAATTTTATTAAAGAGCCAAATCTTGGAAATGTTGGTTCATGCTGTCTTGCTGGAATTATATGGAAAGGGACGTTACATGTTGCGAATCTTGGAGACTCGCGCGCTGTGATTGGTACTATGGTTAATAAAAAAATCCATACTGAGCAGTTGACAAGAGATCACAAAATTAATTATCAAGCTATTAGAGAAGAACTCAAGTCAAACCATCCTGATGATCCTAACATTGTGATGGATAATAATGGATCATTGCGTGTTAAAGGCATCATTAAGGTAATTTTTGTTTTTCTTTTAATCGATTTAGATAGTTATTGGTTGATTTGATATTGGTTTATGACTGTTATAATGTTTTCTTGTATATTTATTAGGTTAGTAGAACCATTGGTGATGCATATTTAAAAAGGCCTGAATTTATGCTGCGCGATTCGTTCTCCAAATTTAAAAAAGTTCCTAAACCTTTTCCTAGAGGTGTGCCATCAGCAGAACCAGAGATGTTTACTAGAGTTTTATCAGAGAGCGATAAGTTTCTTATATTTGCCTCTGCTGGACTTTGGGAGTTCTTGTCAAATGAGCAAGCAGCTGAAATTGTTCAAAAGTATCCAAGAAATGTATGTATATATCCATATCTATAGTCTTTAGAAAATGAAAATAATTCTGTGTTATTTTATCGATGACAAATTTGAGTCTTTACTAGAGGTTATGCTATGATGGATTTTGCAGGAAGTTGCAAAAAGGCTTCTGAGTTCTGCTCTAGCTGGAGCAGCCAACAGAAGAAATGTTACCTATATGGACATTCAGGCTGCTGCTCTGGGACACGACAATGCGAGCAGGAGGTCTTTTCATGATGATATAAGTGTGATTGTTGTGTTTTTGGACAAAAAGTTGTTTCTGAGGAGAAGTGTGCATAATTTGTCCTACATATGCTCATCTGACACGCCTCTGCCATCGGATTTTGCACGGTCTGGATTAATTGCTTCAAGGCTGAAGGATCGTATCAAGAAGCTGTTTAAAATAGGTTCATTGCATGCATCTGGCTCTCAGGCTCAGGGCCCTCAAAGTCCTCGGACTGATCTGGCTCAGAACACTCAAACCCCTGAGGCCGAGGGTTCACAGACTCAGAGACGTTTGGGTCAGAGTTCTCAGGCTCAGAGCCGTTGGGAGAATGTTAAACTGCGGGTTTCACCGAAACGGTATTCAATATAAACTTAGAATGTGAACTGTTATAACTTATTTCAGCCATTGAGATCTGTTAACTCTATTCACTGTACCAAATTAGGTTCTAGAAGTGGCAATTTTATGTGATACATTGATTATGTCTGTTATCAAATAAAATTGTGTGCTTCTGCCTTGTTTTTGAAATGAAAGTTCGAAGGTATTCTGAAATGTTTGTATACTGTATTTGCATGGTGGATTATATGCACTCATAACAATTTTATGTGATACATTGATTATGTCTGTTAGCAAATAAAATTGTGAGTGTGTGAATAACAATTTTTTTACTAATGAACAACTAACTATATATAACATGATGAGTGTTCTATTTATATATCAATGATTAGTTATATCAACTAATTAATCTGTTACTTGCAACTCAAGTAACCTCCCTAACTACCTTTTAAACTAACTTTGAATTACTACTTACAATACCCTTCCTTGGTTCAAGTTAGTGTTGTCCACCATTCCAAATTTTCCTGAGTTTCTCAAATGTGCTGGCTTTCAATGGTTTTTTCAATAGGTCTACAAGTTGCATCCTTGTCTTGCAATGTTGCTGTTCCAACTTCTCCTTATTCACTTGGTCTCTCAGAAAATGGAACCGCGTCTCTATGTGCCTGCTCCTACCATGAGAAATAGGATGCTTTGCAAGATCAAATGTTGATCTGCTATCCATCAACATTCTCATCCTTTCATCTCTTGCATCAGTATACTTAGCCATTTCGCCTGACATGCATCCCTTGAGGTTGCAATGTGTTCTGCCTCAACAGATAATAGAGTCACCGCAACTTCTTTCTTTGAGCACCATGATACTGCCGCATTTTCATACATGAACATGTATGCAATGTGCTCTTTCTATCATTCTTGTATCCACTCCACTCTGAGTCAGAGCAGCCAAACAGCTCATATATTGTCTTTTCTTATTTCTAGAATATAGTATTCCTAGGTCATAAGTTCCTTTGACATACCTCATGATTCAAGAGTTTGGTTGCAATTTAAAATTAAAAGACTTGAATCAGAATGATAAAAGCCGATTATGATTTCCTGAATCCTTTATATATTCTTGTTTGGTAATACCAATTCCTAAATCAATAACAGTTTGATACCTATGTTCACGACGTTTAACAAAATAAACCAAGACCAACTTCTTGGTACAAGGTCCCATTTATCTAATGATGTCTTAGGTGAAACTCATATTATCAATAGTTTTATCCACCGTTAAACTATGACCACACGTCCACACTACTTAATTTCCTATGTCTGGATAAATTAATTAGAGATCAATATACCTAGTTAAAGTTACAAAATCTAGTATTAATTAATTAGAGGGGAATATCCTTGTTCCAGCATCAATGCACGTGGGGTGCATGGATGTCACGCGTGAGGGCGTGGACCCGAGGCTAAAATCCAACTTGCTGAGGAGGCCCGTACTGTATTTTTCCTACAAAGGCTCATCTGACAGACCTACACCATCAGCTTATGCACAGTCTGAATTAACCACTCGAAGGCTGCAGAGGCCGAAGAAGAGTATTAAAAACCAGTTTCAAGCAGGTTCATCGCATGCATCTAGCTCCCAGGCTCAGAACCCTCAAACCCCTGAGGGTGAGAGCTCTCAAACTCAGAGCTTTTTGGGTCAGAGTTCTCGGGCTAAGAACCCTTGGAAGAATCTTAAACAGCTGATAAAGAAAAATTTAGAACGAGAGCTGTTATAACTTCTTTCAACCATTGAGAGAGATCTGTTAAGTCTATTGGTTGAATGTTTTTCTTTTCCCTGCATCAAATTAGGTTCTAGAAGTGACAATTTTATGTGATACATTGATTTTTTCCTCAGTTGTAACTTTTATGTATCATACAATTTTCAAAAGTGTCCTGGAGTTTATGTGACACAAGAATTTTATGTCAGAAACATATAGCAAATAAACTTGTGATGTCTGATCCTAAGTATTAATTAATTAACCTCCAATCTGCAAATTTGGACATTGCAACTAAACTGGTTAGGAATTAATTAATCTCCAATCTCGTAAAAAATCTGTACATGTATCATCGAACATCATCGTATAAGGGTCTTAAGTCTTGCTTGATGATTGGATCTCCAAAGAAAGGGAATTATGTTTCAAGTTTCAACAAATTTCACAGCAAAATATAGTTGTTTTCTGGAATTTGACAATAAAACTATATAATGTACATGAAAATATTAAAAAATAAAACACTAACTTTTTCCGTCCAAAAAGTAAGTTGCTGAAAAAAGACTAGTAATAACTATGTAGGTTTTGGGTACCACTTCTTATGCGAATTAAAATTACTAAAATTGGAAAGAGAATTTTTGTTGTAAAGCAACATGTACCTCTATCACTATGATGCTAGTGTCATGTTCACAAATACGTGTGCCAATGTTAATATCCATTTGTTTTCTCAACAAAAAAATAATGCAAGCCTAAAAGGACCGTGAACCTATGATTACTACTAATAACAAACTATACAAATATATTGAGAGGGTAAGATATCACTGAGATATAGCAGCCAAAGGATGATAGATATATCACAACCAGTCTTTATTGTTAAGGACAAGACATGAGTTGATGATGTAGCAGTATGGTTTCGACTTTTTGTGGGTTCTGATCAAACATTTTTGTAAACAAGGTCTAAAATGGAGTTTGGTTTTGATGAAAAGTATATTTTTTTGGTGAAAACGTAATAAAGAAGAATAAATCAATGGATTCCGAGTTGCAAGAATTAGTACAGCTATTGCCATTGCAAAAGATGAAATTGCTGCATCAACATCTCGCAATTAGTGCATTGTACGTTTTCGTCATAAACCTTCATCGATCTCAAGATAAATATTTTTTTTTCAAACTGTCATCTACATTCTTTCATTTAAATTTAATTCCAAACAATCCAAACCTAGCTATAGATCATCAACTTGAGACTTCATACAACCATGTTGGTGGACATGTAGAATTTGTTTCTCTACCAAAAGAACTTTTAATTGATAACGAATCTTCCATAAAACGATAGTTTCATAAAAAGAAAACACTCCAAGAGTTGAGTCAAGAAGTTTTTCAAAACTCCTCTAAGAGCGTGATTCCCTCCCATCTGTGGAAGTTTGTGTTTCTCCTTGTATCATCCTTTCCATCTCTACCCTTGTGAGCTTTCTTTGCTTCTCTGCTTTATTTGGTGCTGCTCATTTTCTTTTCTAGTTTTTCTCTTCCTTCCTGCTTCTCTGTCTTTGTTTAGGTAATATGCACCACAACATGGTCAAGGATCTTGTTAGTGGGAGTAAGTACCTCCTCTGCAACCCTTAGCCGCAACCTGTGAGACCTCCCCAGTTGCGTAACGATCTTTTAACAGACCGTGTACTCATGAACCAATTACTAAGCCGAACCTGCAAATGCAAACAACATGGAAAATAATCAAGAAATAGTTGATGAGGAATGCCTCATATATGCAGACGCGGCAGTTCAAAAAGCAATTGAAGCATGTAGTAATAGCATTTTGGGAAAATAATTTCGGAGAAACCCATTCACATGAACTCTGTCCAAAGTGCTCTTGCAAATGCGTGGTATAATCCTCTTCGTTTTGAATTCAATGAAATAGAAGGTAAAAAATTTCATGGATGATAAAGTTGATCATGAAAATATTCTCCAAGGAAATCCTTCGGTATTTCGGAATTATTGGCTGGTGGTTAAACCATGGCACCAAACCGAAGAATCTAGAATTCCATCATGTGCACATTTGGGTTCAACTTTGGAGGCTCCCAATGTACTGTCGCACAAAGGAGATGGGAAGGCAAATTGGATCCATAATGTGATGTGTGGAAAACTCAGGGTCCTATGAGTACCTGGAGAAGAATTTCATAATAAAGATTTACGTGTAAATCGATACATTCAAACCCATCAAATCCGGCGTGCATGTCAAGAACTCCAAACACTGATCAATTTCAGGTTTGAAAGGATGCCCCTTTTTTTATTCAATTATGGACTGGTAGAACATGCGTTGAACAACTGTAAAAGTCCTCTAAACGCTTCCAGTCAAGATGATGCTCACTGCTTAGGTCCATGGTTGTGATCAAATCAGTTAGGCCGAAGAGCGATAAACCCGAAGTCAAAAAGAAAAATCTTCAGCGACACAACAAAATCTAATAACTTTGGTCAGCTGTCTTACTGTTCCACCTAGCATTAAGGCCAAATTCGCTGAAATGGAGATGAATAATGAGGGGCAGCAAAAGCAGATGCAAAGCCCCGAAAACCAATGGAAAAAAAAAAATGAAACTCATGTTTCACAAGGAAGAATGGGGACAACTCTTCAAATCAGCAAAGATCAAATTTATGTTGTCAACATCATTATTTCAGAGACCCTAAACTCCAGGGCAGCATGGATTCCAACAAAGGAGAAGATTGCTTAGATTGCAACGAAGAATTCTGCTCAATTAAAAGACAAAGAATAGAACCCGGGAGAAAGCTCCCATTGCATCATAACAGCAAACAACATGCCTTACAAATCATGCCAGCCGAGGGATATGAAGCTTTTATCTTGGACCTTTCATGGACTTGGAAACCTACAGACAGTTAGAGATCTAAAAAAGCTTATGTGCTCTAATAATCATGATATTGTTTTTCTAATGGAAAATAAAAAGCTGGAATCTGAGATGCAGAGCCTTGGTGCAAATTTTTGGTGATTTGCTGCACATTAATTCTATTAGTTTCTGCTCCACCACTGGTGGAGATTAATCTAGAGGTCTATCAATGATATGGAAAAACTTTGCTTCTATTAGTAATTTCAAGAGGAATTTCAACTATATTGATATGCATATTATTTCTTACAATGGGAATGTAAACTGGAGGGCCACGGGTGTAATGGTTATCCTCAAAACCATTAAAAAAATCATACTATTACCCTCATGCAGTATCTAGCTAACATCAATACTAATCAAAATTAACTCACCTTGAAAATTATTACTAAGATCATCACAAACTGAATTAAAATTCTCCCTCTGATGTTATTAGTTACGGCAAAAAAGGTTTGGTCTCGGGTAAGCTTATCTTGCTCTCGTTGCTTTTGAAACTTTCCACCATATGAACCGCAACTCTAATAAAGACAGGTTTTGTGGGTTTGAAAACAGATAAGGCTAAAGCCTATGATAGGTTAGAGTGAAATTTCCTTCAGAATAGTCTCATTTCCATGGGATTCTCTACCTCTATTGCTAATACTATATGTTTTACCACAATATCTTTCATGATTCTGATTAATGGGAAACCTACGGATTATTCCTCTCCTCAAAGAGGTCTCAGACAGAGAGACCCTCTTTCTCCTTATCCAACCGTAGCAGAAAAAACCTAAATTTGTTTCCCAATGTAGTTTCAAGCTTAGGAGTCCAAACCTGATCCTCAGATTTCACAACCATTTCATAATGTTTTTTCAACTCAGGAGTACTACAAAGGAAACTACTTTTACATCTTGGATACATCATATGAAGTGATAGGGATGTCAAGTTAACAATTATTGATCATTTTCACCATTTTACACATGCCATATGGACCACACTTTCAAACCCTCACAAAAAGGCATATTTTACACAACAATAATATTGCAATTTGATCAAAAGACAAGGAAATAAGCAAACCAAAAAGCCCAAAAGAGGAACAACACAATAGTAAGAGGCAAAAAAGAAAAAGCAAGTGAATAGTGTTTTACTTCCAGAATTATTCACAAACCTCATGGAAACTGGGACTTGAACCAGCTCAATGATGGTGGCATGACTTTTTGCAGTTCCGGTATCGAGGAAGTAAATTTGGGAAAAAAATAGACAAAATGAATGCTTTGAGCAAAGAAAGAAAACGATTGAGAAGAGAAAAATATATCATTACCTGCAGTGAGATGTTCAACAGCTTAAAAGGAAGATGTTCAGCTACAAAGAAGGAGGATGCCATGGTATCGTGACGTTGGGCCGGAACCAACTCAATGGCAGTGTAGAGGGGTTGACAGATAGAGACAAAGATGGGTGAAACCAATTAGATATTAAGAGTGAAGATGAACTCATGTTTTAAATCCTTCTATAAAATCGATACAAAAATAATTTGTTTTCTCTTATGAGTGAAAGTGAGATTGAAGATGGAAATTGAAAGAAAATGAATAACATGAGTTGAAGTTTTATTAAAAACAACAAAGAAAGAGAAAGAAATAACTCGAGGTTTGGAACTTTGTTGAGGTTTGGTTTGGGAGGGATGTAACTTGCTCCTTAAGAAATAAATGCATGTAAGTAGGTTGTTGAAGAAGTACAGCCATCATTAAAAGCACTATTAGTACTGAGAGACTAATAAAAGCGTAATTCAGTGAAAGTTATTGAAACAAGAGTTAAGGCCCTTGTACAATGGTGTTTGATTATAGATGATTATGTGTATATTCTTTAGAGGTATGTTTGCTAAAACCAAAAAGTTAGCATATAGCTTATATCTTATAACACATAAACTCGTAAGATTAAAGAAGTCTTGTTTGGTAACTAATATTTCATCACGAACTTATAAATTATTTTATTAGCTTCTGCCTTATTTTCTAACCATAGCGTTTAAGTTTATAGCTTATAATTAATTTCTCATTTTTATGCAATTATCCAAAAGAAACACCATAACATGATGTTTTACAAACAAATTGTGAATGCTATCTTTCTTTCAAAATAAAGATAAAAATTGTGAATAGTATCTTGACTCACCATATTCAAACAAGGAGCAATCATACATAATCAATCAAGATACTAATTCTAATTTAGGCAGTAATTCTAATTCTAAGAATTTCGGATACTACACAATCACTAGAATTTTTCCTAAGTGTTGGTAATTATATAATAGTTGATTTTTTTTTTATAATTTAATATATTAACGAAATGAATAATAAAATTAATAAAAAAAACCAAAATAATGACATGGAAATGGATGTTCCAACACAACAACCATGTCATCTAAGCGATACATCATTGACTACAACGCCACAACATAAAAAAAGTTGGGGGACCAAAAAAATCTCATGAATTGTCTAATAGGAGGACCAAAAAGTTGGTTTTAGAAATAGGAAGTTAAAAGTTCACATTTTTAAAAATTAGGGCGATCAAAATTGTCATTAAACCTAATTTAAAATACGTCATCCATCGAAGAACTATGGAGTTTTTTATTTCTACATTGTGCTTAGAGACAGGTATGACTATGGGAATACTCTCTTTAGTGAAAAAAGTTATTTTTTTAATCTTATTATTATTGATGATTATTTTAATAAAAGAGGGGTAAAAATATAGCTAAAAGTTAACATAATCATGCACAATTAAGTAGATGTAACTGTTTTTAATAGATGTTGTAGAGTTCTTATATGAGAAATTATATTTGAACATCCATTTTGTGATAATTTTTGTGACAACTTTATCTCGTATTCACATTATTTTTTATTTTATGTCTCTATTACTTTGGTTTTCATGCAAATGTCTATTTTTCTTTGTGGTTATCAACCAAATGATTGTTCAAATAACACTTATCTTCTTATATATACCTTTTTTTCTGCATAATCGACGTCTGAACGTAAAATACAGGTTCAAATAATTGTGTATTTAACGATTTTTCAACATCTTTCCCTTTTTTATATAATAAACTTTAGTAGCAACTTAGTTATTTTCAAACAGCCCTCAATTTTTTGGTCGCGGCACACTTGATATTTAAATAAATATATATGAATCTTTACTATTCAAAATTAATTGAATAAATTTTTTTTGGTCGCGAAAATAAATCACAATTTTGACTCCAAGCATTAAGTCAATTTTGCAAAAGTCAATCCCTTGATTTTGACCGACCAACTTTGATGTGGACAATTTTTTTAAATACTTGTATGCACAACATGAAAATTAATTAAATAATATTTTTAAATTTTTTTTAGAAAACCCATAAAACATGAATATCATATTTAACCTTAAAATATGGGTGTTTACATCCTATCACATCCAAATTAAAATCGTAAATCAAACAAAAAAGTTGAAAACTGCACAAAATCGAATTATATTAGATGTATATTCCTCGGTGAAAACCACTCTAATTGGACAAATTTTAAATTGATTTTTCAAAATTAAATCAAATCAAATTGAACTGCACGCATATGTTTTAGTACATTTTTCAAATTAAATTCATTTTTATATTAATTTACAAATTTGGTGTACCCGTATATTTGAATGTACCGTAGTATTTTCATGTTAATATCATGCATGAACTTAACAAGAACAAGTACAAAAACTTTTATACCCCACAAAGAACCATAATGACATATCGTAACAATAGGGATTGCTTGTATCGTTCCAATTCAACATGTCATATTTCAATTCCTTTACAAAATAAAAATTCCATGCATAGAGGGGCACTTATTTAGTTAACATTCACTCCCAAACCTTGTGCAGTTGTGTGTCCTTATATATATATATATATATATATATATATATATTTATTTATATATATATATAT